>Ga0265314_10000189_pt1 | contig 91501 bp, 76 predicted proteins | sample 4126metaG_FD_203106 | JGI IMG/M metagenome (GOLD analysis project Ga0265314, IMG submission 203106) | Rhizosphere microbial communities from Carex aquatilis grown in University of Washington, Seatle, WA, United States - 4-1-26 metaG | ecosystem: Host-associated > Plants > Roots > Rhizosphere >...
TGATGAGTGCCGAGATAGGTCTCTACGATGCGATGGCCACGACGCGCGCGGTGCGGCGTCTGCGGCCCGACCCGATTCCCGATGCGCTGTTGCGCCGTGTGCTGCAGGCGGCGACCTGGGCGCCGTCGGGGGGCAACCGCCAGCCGTGGCGCATCGTCGTCGTGCGCGATGCGCACATCAAACGCGGGCTGCGCGATCTCTATCAGGGTCCATGGACGCCGTACGCCGCCCGACAGCGGGCGCAGATCGCCAAGTTGGCCGCGGCGAGCCGCGCCAAAGGCGAACGCTCGCTCGCCGCCGGAGACTACCTCGCGGCGCATCTGCACGAGGCGCCGGTGATTGCCGTGTTCTGCTTCAACCCCGAGCTGCTGGCGATTACCGATGCGCACTTGGCGCGGCCGTCGATCGTCGGCGGCGCCAGCGTCTATCCCGCCGTGCAAAACCTTCTGCTGGCGTGCCGCGCGGAAGGACTCGGCTGCACGCTCACCACCTTGCTGTGTGCCGTCGAACCGGAAGTTCGGCACCTGCTCGAACTCCCCGAGCCCTGGGCGACGGCGGCCTTCGTGCCGATCGGTTATCCGCAGGGCCGCGGCCATGGGCCGGTATCGCGCAAGCCGCTCGAGGCGATGCTGTTCGGCGACCGCTGGGGCGCGGCGTTCGCATAGCCCGCGCACACGCCACCCGGCACGATCCTGCGACGCGGGCGCCTATCGGTCGCGCGGAGTCGCTTGATAGGCAAGTGGCCAAAGACCCCGGTGACCGATGGATCTTCTGCACATCCTTCCCTTCGCGACCATGCTGCTCGGCATCGCGCTGTTGCCGCTGCTGGTGCCGCACCTCTGGGAACATCCGGCGGCGCCGGCGGTCCTCAGCGCGGCGTGCGTGCTGCCCGCCGTCCTCGACTCCGCCATCGCCGGACACCTCGCTAGCCTCGCACACGGGCTTGCGGAGTATGTCGCGTTCATCGCGCTCATCGCCGCGCTCTATGTCGTCGCAGGCGGCATCTACATATCCGGCAATCCGCGCGGTACGCCGCGCGTGAACACGGCGATGCTCACCATCGGCGCGTTGGCGGCGAGCCTGATCGGTACCACCGGCGCGTCGATGCTGCTGATCCGGCCGCTGCTCAGCGCCAACCGCGAGCGCCGGCACAAGGTGCACATCGTGGTGTTCTTCATTCTCATCGTCTCGAACACCGGCGGATTGCTGACGCCACTCGGCGATCCGCCGCTCTATCTCGGCTACCTCAACGGCGTGCCGTTCTTCTTCACGCTGCGCTTGTTCCCGGCCTGGCTGCTGGCGCAGGCGATCCTGCTGACGCTGTTCGTCCTCTGGGATCGGCGCATGTACGCGCGCGAGTCGGCGGCGGATCTGCGCCTCGATATGCGTCAGGAGACTGCCTTGACCGTCCGAGGGACGGCGAACCTGTGGCTGGCGCTGGCGATCATCCTGGTCTCGGCGCTGGGTACGCCGTCGCCGTGGCGCGAGATGCTGTTCGCCGCGATCATCGCTGCGTCGCTGTCGATCACGCCGGCGGCCGTGCGCGCGGCAAACAGCTTCAGCTATGGCCCGCTACGCGAGGTGGCGCTGCTCTTCGTCGGCATCTTCATCACCATGGTGCCGGCGATCGAAGCGCTCTCCAACTTCGCCCCGCATCTGCCGGTGGACACCACCACCGGACTGTTTCTGATGAGCGGCGCGCTCTCCAGCGTGCTCGACAACGCGCCGACCTACCTGGTCTTCGCCAGTCTGGCATCGCAGCGCGCCGGGTTTGGCAGTCATCTCGGCGAGCTGGCGATGCACGCGCCCCACTTGCTCGCCGCGATCAGCATCGGCTCCGTGTTCATGGGCGCCAACACCTATATCGGCAACGGCCCCAACCTGCTGGTCAAAGCCGTTGCCGAAGGCGCCGGCGCAGCGCGCGTCGCGATGCCGAGCTTCCTCGCCTATGCCGCGATGGCGACCGCGATCCTGACGCCGGTCTACGCATTGGTGATCCTGCTGATTCTCGCCTGACGCCTCCGCGTCAGCGGCGATCGTCGGAGCGCTTTGCTCAGGTGCGCGCGAGCGCGCGATCGACGCGCTGCAGAAAGCGGCGCATCACGCCCGGTGCCGCCTCGTTGGCGCGCAAGCGGCGCATCAATCGCAGCAGTGTGCGCCGGCGCCGCGCATCGGTGCCGCAGAGGCGCGACACGTCGTCTTCGGTCGCGCGCCGATCCTCTCTCTTCGGATAGAGGATGGGAACGCCATGCTCGGTCGCGAATGTGCTGCCACACGATGCGCAGGACAGCGCCGCCGGGCGCTGGGTCAACGGGCCGCGACAATCCGGGCAACGGAGCAACGCGAGCAATTCGGGAACGACCGGGCGGTCCTTCGCCACCAGCTCAGCGGTTCCGTCGCGGAGCTGCTGAATGAGTCGATAGCCGTCGGCGTAGGCGGCGGCGTTCTGTTCGACGAGCCAACGCGCCAGCGGCAGCGCCTCGCTGCGCGGCCGAATCGGCGCGCCGGGCTTGGTCTTGACGATGAGGATGCCCATGCTGCCGGCGCGATGGTCCTCGATTGCCAGGGCGCGGCAGAGCGCGGTGGCGAACGTCTCGGTATCGCGTATCGGCGCGTAGGCGCGGACTTGCTCGCCAATCGAAACGAACTGACTGGCCGGCAGACAGCTGTCGTGCCAGAGATTCTCGTGGTGCCAGTCGGCTCCGAAGACGTCTTCGAGCTCGTGCAGCAGGAAGAAGTTGCGCTCGACGTGTGGGACGGCGAGATCGATGCGCAGATGGGAGAGAAAGCGCTCCCATCGGTTCGCCGACAGCGCTTCCAGGCTGGTCATCACCAGGTATTTGCGGGTGACGCGCAGCAGCTCGCCGACCGCCTCGATCGGGCGGACGAGGTGCTCGAGCACCTCGGAGGAGAGGACGACATCGAAGCTGTCGTCCGCAAAAGGCAGGCGGTTGATGTTCAGCGTGACGGCATGGTCGAGCTTGCCGTGGATGGCGCCGCCGTACGGCAAATTGAGCGAGTGAGCGAAGTCGGAGTAGTACGAACGCGCTCCGTAGCGCTTGCGAACCAAGTAGGGGGTATGGTCGAAGCCCGAGCCGATGTCGATGAAGGATTCGAAGTCGAAGCGATCCAGCCAGCGAAAGATCTTGAGCTTGCGCAGCACGATCTGGAACGCGAGCGAATCGAGGTGCTGGATGCGCCCCGCGGGATCGTAGACGCCCTTCTCCGGATCGCCGTGGCCGGCAAGCGCCGACCAATAGGCGTCCTCCAGCCACTTACGGGTGCGTTCCTCGACGACGCGCTTCGAATAGAGATCCTGTTGCACCGGGTGTAACTCGCAGAATTGGTCGGCGACGCCAAGCACAAGGCGTCGGCGATCGGATACACGCTGCCGCGGCGCGCTTCTGCATGGCGCTCGTGGCGCCTGGGAAGCCGCCGACGCGCGGCGGGTGACGACTCGACCCGCCGCGCCCCCATCGTCACTCGCCGGGGGCCTTCTTGCGGACGATGGTCAGGCCGTCGGAGACGTTGATCATCACCGTCTGCACGCGCGTATCAGCCGCGAGGAAGTCGTTGAGCTGTTGCAGCGCGCGCGTGTCGTCCGACGGCGACTGCGTGTCGAGCACCTGGCCCTGCCACAGCACGTTGTCGAAGATGATCAACCCGTTGGCGCGCATACGCGGCAACAGCGCGTCGTAGTAAGCGCGGTACGATACTTTGTCGGCGTCGATGAAAGCGAAATCGAACGAGTGGTCGGCCGGCAGCGCCTTGAGCGTTTCGAGCGCGGGCGCGAGGCGCAGCTCGATGCGCTCGGCGACGCCGGCTTTGGCCCAGTAGCGACGCGCGATCGACGTCCATTCCTCGCTGATGTCGCAGCACAGCAAGCGCCCGTCCGGACCGAGCGCACGGGCGACGGCGAGCGAGCTGAAGCCGGTGAACGTGCCGATCTCGATCGCCGAGCGCGCGCCGATGGCGCGCACCAAGAGCGCCATCAAGGTGCCTTGCTCGGGTGCGATCTGCATGCGCGCGATCGGTCCCAGATCCTCTGTTTCTTTCGCCAGCTCGGCCAAGAGCGGATCGGCGTTTTGACCGTGCTTGACCAGGTAGTCGTACAGTTCCTCGTGCATCGAAATGTATTTCATCGCGACCTCCGATCGCCGCCGTACCATGTGCGCGACCGCGCTGTCACCGCATGCTGCGGCGTGCCGCGACTGCAGTCGCGAGCATGCGCCGAGCGCTTCGGTTCTCACCGCTGGCGCAACAGCGCGAGCGTGTCCTGCAGATGCTGCGCCCCGCGCTCGCGCAGATAGCTGTGCAGCACGCGACCGCGTACGGATTCGAACGCCGGCAGGCTGGCGGGGCGGCGCGCGTCGATATGCACCAGGTGAATGCCATAGGTCGAGTCGAGCGGGCCGCTCCAGACGCCGTCCGGCAGCGCGAAGACCGCATCGGCGAACGTCGCGCCGAGCTCGCGGGAGATCTCGTCGCGCGTCGCCGGACCGACGACGCTGCCGCGCGAGAACCCGTCGCCGAGCCCGCCGGCGGCGGCACTGCCGCCGCGCAGCTCGACGAGTGCCGCCGCGGCGTCTGCGGTTGCCGAAGCGCCGCGCCGCGCGCGGCTGAAGTAGACGTGTGTGAGCTGCACGCGCTCGGGTATGGCGTACGCGTCGGCGTGCGCCGCGTAGTAGGCGCGCAGCGCTGCCTCGTCGGGGCGCTCGGACAACGGCGGCGCGCTGGCGGCGAGGGTCATCAGGTCGACGAGGTGACGGCGCACGACGGGGTCCGACTGATCGAGGGCGATGGCGCGCGCTTCGCGCTCCAAATCGTTCGTATCGCTCTCGTCGGCGAGCCCGAGCGACTGCGCCAAATTGACCAGCCGTCCGCGCACCGTGCGCGAGTGCGAGAGCCCGGCCGCGTATGCCGCGCGCAGCAGGAGCGCGTCGTCGCTGCGGTCGCCGGCGGTGCTGGCGACTTCTACCGGCAGCGATGCAGGGCCGGGGGCCCACCATCGCGCGGCGATGAAAAGCAGAGCCCCGGCGGCCGTGAAGCGCGCCGGCGCAGCGAGCCACGTGCGCATTGACGATTACTCCGCCAGCGGTGCCAAGTCGCGGTCCGCGAAATGCCAGCGACGACTGATATCGCTGTGAAAGTCGCCGATGGAGAGACGCGTGACGACCGTGTGGTCGACGCGCTCGGCCGCGCTGAGGTCGACATGGTCCGCGCTGAAATGCACGGTTGCGCTCCCGTCCGCGGCGACGCTGAAGGCGTCCGCCGTCAGATCCCGGCGCACGATGGAGTCGTCGTCGGTCAGCTCGACGGATAGCGCATCGTGCGCGAGGTCTGCACCGCTCGGCAGCGCGCCCATTTGCAGCGTGAGATCGATCGAGTCGGAGTGCTTGCCGCTGCCGAAGTGGATGCCGCCCTGCAGGCCGGCGAGCGACTCGGGGCGATACCAAATCGGCGAGCTCCAAGCGCGTTCCTGCACCGTCGGCGCGAGGAACGGGTCGTTGGCTTGCGTCAGACAGCAGTCGGCGAAGGCCGGATCGACGGCCGCAGCCTGCGCAGAGCAGTCGGCGGCAAACGGATCGACGCCGGCTTGCTTGCAGACGTAGGTGCTCCAGCGGCAGCTCGGGTTCTCGACGACGCGCGCGTAGTAGAAGGCGCGCTCGGCGGCGTTGAAACCCGGATCCTGCCACACCGTGCACAGCTCCGCGGCGCCCGGTCCGCGCGGTGTGCAGGTGTCGGGATCGACGTCGGCGCCGTTGCCGGGGTCGCCGGCAACGTCGAACGTCTGCTCGTGCACCTCGCCGGCGTCGTCGACCCAACCTTTGATGATCTGTATGCGCTGCAGGTCGGTGCCGGGCGCATCGGCGGCGCCCGGATCCTTCAGCGCCAGCACCGCGAAGCGCGGGCTGCGGCCGTCGCTGCCGATCTCGCCGCCCATCGGTGTGCCGGTCTCGTAGGCACGTGAGACGAAGTCGGGCGCGCCGCACGCCACCCCGTCAAGGCCGCCGGCGAAGAAGCGCACCGTTAGACGCGTACCGCTGGTGGCGAAGGTCTCGCGCCGCCGCAGCGCGGCGAAAATCGCATCGCGCGAATTCTCCTCCGCCCACACGGCGGACAAGCCGCCGGAGTTGCCGTACATGAAGTCGCGGATCTGGCGCTGCGGCGTCGCGTCGTTGTTGCCCTGCAGGCCGGTGTAGCCGTGCTCGTCGGTGTTGCCGGCTGTGGCATTGTGCGAATCGGTGCCGCCGACGAAGCCGAAGCGGAACGGATTGGCGCCGAGTGTCTGCTCGAATTGCAGGCCGTCCTCCAGCGTAGCGCGCACCAGATTACGGCGCGGGTAGACGTCGATCGATGGGTTCTCTTGGCCAGGCACCTCCGACTCGGCGGGGATTTGCTCGAAGGTGCACAGCTCGTCGGCGGTGCCGACACCGCGCCCGGCGAGACGATCGAAGCGGCACTCGGAGCCACCCTTCGATTGGTAAATCTCGACCAGCGGCTCGCGATCCTGGCGGCGTTGCGCTTCGGCGCGATCGGCCGGATCGAAGAACTGCAGGCCGTCGCTCAGATTCGGATTGTGCGGGATGATGAGCGCGTCGCAGCCGGTGTCCTTGTTGAGGCAGTTGTCCTCGATCGCGGTCCACAACCCCTGCGGCACGCCGCCGCTCGCGGTCTCCAGCTGACTGTAGGCGAACGGCGTGACGTGCGCGTTGCGGAAAATGACGTTGCGATGCAGGTGGCGGCCACCGCGACTCGGTGTGTGCTCGTAGCCGATGAAGCTGGTGAACGTGCACGCCGAGGTGCGGTCGTACGCCTCCTCGGCAGCGGCTTGAATCTCCTGCCAGACTGAAACGGCCGAGGCGTCGCAGTCGACGCCAGGCGTGTTGCAGAACGGCAGTGAGGGCGGCGGATTGTCGACGCCGGCCGGATACAGCCACTGCACGATGGTGCCGAACTGCTTCTCCGGCAACTCGAACTGGCGCAGGATCTTACAGATGTTGAGATCGTACGCCGACGAGCCGGGCGTCTCGCAGAGATTCACCTCGCCGTAGAACTCGGCGTGGTCGGTGACCGCGGCGAAGTCGATCGGCCGTGCCAGACGGGCGCGGCGCGTCGGCTGCTCATCGGCGTCGGAGACGGCGATCTCACCGCCGCGCGCGAAGTCGTACGCGTCGCGCGGACCGGTCTTGGTGCCATAGATCGACGCGTCCGCCGAGAAGCGCGTGTGCACGTGCAAGTCGCCGAAGAACGGTTGGCGCAGCGCGTCGAACGCGTCGCATGCCTCGCGCTCTTCCGTGCGCTGCCACGGCGCCGCGTTGGTCGGCGATTGTGCAGTCGATTTCGGATGCGAATCGTCGCCGCAGGCGTTGAGCACCAACGCCATCCCGAGCATCCATGCCGTCCATCTACCCATGGAGCCAGCTAATGCAGCCGGCTCGTCTCGCGCAAGGGTTCGGCGCGCCTTCGCCGGGAGCCGCGCCGCGCTTCGCGTGGCGCGCTTCCGAGTAGAAGCAGCCGACGTCGCTGTGCTAGCCGTCGAGCTTGTGAGGCGGGGGCCGAGGAGTGCAGGGCGACGCGCGCCGGCGTCGCGACGGCTGTCGGCTGCGTGGCGCTGCGCGACGGCGTTACTCTGCCTGCTTTTCGCGCCGATGGCACGGGCGCGTATCGACGGCGTCAGCATCAGCACCGACGGCAGCATCGCCAGCCCGCCGAACGGCGCCAGCGGGTTCTCGGCCGGCAGCGGCGCTTTTCAAGACGGCACCGACGACCACACGCTGATCGCGCGGCTGGCGTTCAATACCAACGCCGACACCGCCGCGGACAGCGTGCGCGAGGAGACCGGCCTGTTCAGCTTCACGCTGACGTTCACCGTCGACGAGCCGGCGCCGTACCGGCTGACGTTCGACGGCAGCATGCTGGCAGAGCTGCGCCGCCACGCGCAGTCGGCCACGTGCGACGGCAGCGCCGCCTTCAGCGGCCTGTTGGCCGACTCGAACATTCCGCTGGCGAATGGCAGTCTGGGCTTCGGGCCGTTGCTGGTGTTGGATGACGGCGGCGACGACGCTGCGAACGAGTACCGCGCGAGCGGTCACGGCAGCCTCATCGGCATTCCTGCGGGCGCGCCGGTGACGCACGTGATCACGTTTACGGCGACGGCGGCGCTGCGCAGCGCCGGCTGCGCCATGTCGGTACGCGCCGGCGAACCGAACGGCACCACGCTCGATTGTCCGGTATGCAACTATCCCGGTGATCCGGCGCGTGACATCGCGGCGGATGGCGTGGTCGTGCGGTTCACGGTCAGCGCACTGTGCGGCGACGGGCATGTCGACACCGCTGTCGGCGAGGAATGCGACCTCGGCGCGCGCAACGGCACCAGCGATACCTGCTGCACGGCGCTCTGTCGGCTACGCACTGCCGGCGAAGCGTGTACCGCAGACGATAACGTCTGCACCGACGACCTGTGCGACGGCAGTGCGGCCGAATGTGCCCACGTCGCCAACCAGCACGGTTGCGACGACGGCCTGTTTTGCAACGGTGCTGACGGCTGCGCCGACGGCTCGTGCGCGGTGCACGCGGGGTCGCCCTGTCCGGGTCCGGATGGCGATGCGGATTGCCGCGAATCGTGCGACGAGGCGCGGCGCGCGTGCGACGCGCCGGACGCGGTGGGCAGCGCCTGCGCCGCGGACGCCAGCGGCTGTACCGATGACGTGTGCGATGCCGGCGGCGATTGTACACACCCGGCGCGCTCCGGCGCCTGTGACGATGGCGATGCCTGTACGCTGAACGACCGTTGCGAGGCCGGCATCTGTCAGCCCGGCGTGCCGGCCTGCGATGCGTGCCAGACGTGTGCGCTCGACGGTACCTGCGGCGGCGCAGCCTGCACGCCGTTACCGACGCCGACACCGACGCCCGGTCCGTGCGCGGGCGACTGCTCGGGCGACGGCCGCGTCGGGATCGACGAAGTCGTGAGGTTGGTGGGCCTGGCGCTCGCCAACGGCGACGCGCTCGCGTGCAGCCGCGGCGACGCCAACGGCGACCGGCGCATCAGCATCGACGAGATCGTCGCCGCAGTCGGCTCGGCGTTGTCGGGCTGCTGAGCGCCCGTCTGCGCGGATGTATTCCCGACGTTGCAGCGCGACTCATGCTAGGCTGATGTGATGCAGCGCGTGTGGCGCACGGCCTGCGCGGGGCCGCGCACGGTCGAGGTCGAGTCGCCGTCGGCCGGCGACGAAGGATCGTGGGTCTTTCTCAGCGCGGCATTCGTCTGTCTGTGCGTCATCTACGTCGTGGCATTCCAAACAGTCGGGCAGCGCGCCTCGGTGGCGAGCCTCGGGTTGTTGCCGTACCAGACGCTGTTTCGCGACCTGCCGAGCCCCGAGCAGCGCGCCTTGCGCGCCATGCAGGAAGGGGTGGCGGAGGCCGTCGCGGCGCGCGACGCGGACGGCGCGTGGCCAAGCGCCGCGGCATTGGCGGAGCAGGGCATTCCGCCCTTTGCGACCGACCCACTCGATCGCGCCAAGCTAGAGTGGAACGAGCACCGTGCGCCGCTCGCGGTCGACTACCTCGGCGTGCCGCACGCCGGCGCCGGGCCGCTGTTCCTCATCGCCGTGCGCGAGCCGGAGCCTGGCGGCAGTGAGCAGCCGGTGCCGGGCGTGATCGACGAGGAACACCGCGCGCTGGCCAACGGCGCCTTGGTGCATGTGACTTTCTGGAAGCACGCTGCGGGTGGTCCGGTGCCGAGCGAATTGATCGCCGACCCGGCGTTGCGCGGCTGGACGCAGATCCGTGTCGAGCAGCCCAGCGTATCGTTGGAGGAGCCATGACCACAGACAGACGGATGTTCATCGCAATGGTGGCGGTTGCGGTGACTCTGGCGCCGTGCGCGTGGGCGGTAACGCCGGTCGCATCGGCGCCACTCAAGGTCGGTGTTACGTTGCACCCGTACTATTCGTGGACGTCGAACGTGGTGCGTGGCACCGACGTCGAAGTGCGGCCGATCCTGCCCGGCGAGGTCGACGCCGGCGATTATCAGCCGCGCCCGGACGACATCAAAAAGATCGCCGACCTCGACGCCATCGTTATCAACGGCGTCGGGCACGACGACTTCATCACCGACATGATCAAAGCGTCGGGCAACCAGCATCTGGTCATCATTCGGCCCAACGACGGCGTGCCGATGCTCAAAGCCGCCAACGGCGGCGCGGTCAACTCGCACACGTTCATCTCGTTCTCGAACGCGATCCAGCAGACCTACGCGATTGCCAAAGCGCTCGGCGCCTTGCGTCCGGAGCTGGCGCAGACGTTCCAGAACAATGCCGCCGACTACGCCAAGCGGCTGCGCGCCATCAAGGGCGCGGCGGCGCAAAAGCTGGCGCAGGCGAAAGAGAACCGCGTCGTCACCGTGCACGACGGCTACGGGTACTTGATGCAGGAGTTCGGCATCGAGCTGGTCGGCGTCGTCGAGCCGGCGCACGGCTTGGTACCGTCGGCCAAGGAGCTGGGCGACATGGTGTCGCTGCTCAACAAGGAACACGTCGACATCGTATTCAGCGAGGAGACCTTCCCGGCGCCGATGCAGAACGTGCTGCGCGACGAAGGGCACGCGCGTGTCTACATCATCAGCCACATCGCTTCGGGCCAATACACGCCCGAGAAATTCGAGGTGGAGATGCAGAAGAACGCCGACGTGTTGGTGCAGGCGCTGGTCATCGATCCGCAGGCGAAGTGAGCGCGTGGACTCGAGCCGTCTGTTGGAGATTCGCGACCTGACGGTCTGGCGCGACGGCCACGCGTCGGTCGCCGATGTGTCGCTCGACGTGCAGCGCGGCGCGGTGCACGTGCTCGTCGGCCCCAACGGCGCGGGCAAGAGCACGTTGCTCGCCGCGCTGCTTGGCATGTTGCGCTTCGAGGGCACGATCCGCTTCCACTGGCGCGGCGGCGGCCGCATCGGCTTTGTCCCGCAGCGCTTTCATGTCGATCGCACGCTGCCGTTGAGCGTCGGCGAATTTCTCGCCATCCAGCGGCAACGCTGGCCGGTGTGCTTCGGTCTGGGGCGCGCCACGCGCGCCCGGCTCGACACGTTGCTAGGCGACGTCGGCCTGCAAGGTTTTGCGCCGCGCGCGCTGGCGAGCCTGTCCGGCGGCGAGCTGCAACGCGTCCTGCTCGCCAACGCGATGGATCCACTGCCCGAGCTGCTGATGCTCGATGAGCCGGCGACCGGGCTCGACGAGCGGGCCGCGCAACGCTTCGAGAGCGTCGTCAACGACCTGCGCCGACGCGGCACGACGGTCCTGATGGTGTCACACGACTTGCCGCAAGCGCAGCGCCTGGCGGATTGGATCACGGTGCTGGACTGCACGGTCAAGCGCACGGGCCCGGCCGCGGCGATGAGCGGCGCGCGGTACGAGGCGGCTTCCGTCGAGGCCGGCGCGTCGTGAGCGCGCTGTACGCGTGGTGCGCCGAGCTGGCTGGGCGCGGCGTCCTGCCTGACATCTTCCAGTACGCGTTCTTCGTGCGCGGTCTGGTCGCCGTGCTGCTGCTGGCGCCGCTGCTCGGCGGCATGAGCCATCTGGTGGTGGCGCGGCGCCTGTCGTTCTTTTCCGCCGCGCTCGGCCATGCCGCGCTGACCGGACTGACGATCGGGCTGGTGCTCGGCGAGCCGTTGAACGCGGCCTACGGGGGTATCTTCGGCTTTTGCTTCTTGTCGGCCTTGGCGATGGTGTTCGTGCGCCGGCACGCGACGTTGCCCTCCGACACGCTGATCGGCGTGTTCCTGGCGATGAGCCTCGGCCTCGGGGTGTGCCTGCTGGTGGCGGTGACCAAGCGCTTCAACATTCACCAAGTCGAAGCGGTCATGTTCGGCAGCTTGCTGACCGTAACCGATACCGACCTGGCGTTGCTCGTCGGTATCGGAGCGGTGGTCGCTGTGGTGCTGGCGTGGATCTACAACCGACTCCTGCTCGACAGCGTCGACGCGTCACTGGCGCGCGTCAACGGTGTCCCGTCGGCACTGGTCGACTATGTCTTCGTCCTGCTCCTGACTGCCGCGGTGGTGGTGAGCCTGAAGATCATCGGCGCGCTGCTGGTCGAGGCGATGGTGGTGGTTCCGGCGGCGGCGGCGCGCAACTTGGCGCGCACGACGCGTAGCTATCTCTGTCTCAGCGTTGCCGTCGCGCTGCTTGCCGGCATCGGCGGCCTGTTCCTCTCCAGCCAAATGCTCGTCCCGAGCGGCGGTGCAGTGGTGCTGGCGATGAGCGCACTGTTCTTCGTCACGCTCGGCATCGGCGCGCTGCGACGGTGAGGAAGTCGCGACGCGGTACCCACGTGCGGTTCACCGGCCTGGAGCTCGCCGCAGCGATCAGGGTTCAGCACGTGGGTTCGTGTACTGACGCTTCAGTAATTCGTCCACGTAGGCGCGTACGCCGGCCTCGAGCGTCGTGAACGCGGCGGAGAACCCGACGGCGCGCAGGCGATCGACGCGCGCTTCGGTGACGTATTGATAGCGGGCGCGAAGGTCGTCGGGCATCGGGATGAATTCGATGCGCTCGGCGACGCCGAGCGCGGCGAAGGTGGCGCGCGCCAAATCGAGAAAGGTGCGCGCCGTACCGGTGCCGAGGTTGAAGATGCCGCGCGCGATTGGCGCGTCGAGCGCGAAGTGCAGCGCGCGCACGACGTCGTCGACATAAATGAAGTCGCGCCGCTGGTGGCCGTCGGCGACGTCGGGGCGGCCGCTCTTGAAAAGCTTCACACCGTCGCCGGCGCGGATTTGATCGAAGGCCTGTAGGACGACGCTGGACATACGGCGCTTGTGGCGCTCGCCGAAGCCGTACACGTTGAAGAATTTGAAGCCGCACCAGCGCGGCGGCCGCCGCCCGGCGCGCTCTTCGGCCAAGGCCCAGAGATCGAACTGCTGCTTCGAATCACCGTAGGGATTGAGCGGACGGAGGCGCGGGATGAGGGCTTCATCGTCGTCATAGCCGACGCTGCCGTCGCCATACGTGGCGGCGCTGCTGGCGTAGACGAAGGGCAGGCCATGGGTGCAGGCGTACTGCCAGAGCCGCTGCGAGTAGTGCAGGTTGACGCGCTGCAGGTAGGCGAGGTCGAGCTCGGTAGTGTCGGTACAGGCGCCGAGATGGACGATGCCGGCCAACCCCTGCAGCTCGCGCGCCAGCCAATCGAAGAGCGCGTCGCGATCGACGATGGCGCCGAAGTCGATGCCGGCATGCTCGCGACGCGCGGCGAAGTAGGCTGGATCGTCAACCGAGACGACATCGATCCCACGCACCGCGCACGAGGCGACGAAACGCGCACCGACGAATCCGGCGGCGCCGGTGACCAGCAAGCGTCTGCGGCTCACGGGAAGCTCCCGGCCGACGTCGGAGCCGGCGGCGGCGCACCGACGCGTGCGTAGTGCTCACCGGTCCAGTGCCAGTCCGACTGGCCGGACGCATCCTGCAGCACCAGGTCGCAGAAACCGTCGGTGCGCGTACCGCTCGTCGTGAGCGCACGGCCGGTCAGGTCGGCCGCGGACACCCAATGGCCGTTGCGCGCCTTGCGCAGGACGTGGATGTCGCAGCCCGGCGCGCTGCAGAAGGCGCGTCCGTCGAGGCGCACGACCATCTCGCGGCGTGGGTCACCGCCCAGGTCGGCGACCGCGACGATGATGTCGGTCTTGTCATCGGTCGCCAGTCCCGCTTCGGTCGAGGAGATGGCCAGCAGCGTGTCGAGGTGTGAGACCAGCATGCGGTCCTTCAGCGAGCCGCGCTGCAGCGTGCGCCATTCGAGCGCGGGGCACGCAGGTGGCGTCGGGTTCGCGGCGCGGGCGATGCGGATAGGCGCGGCGACGCCGAGGAAAAGCAGCAGAACGAGCGCGCGCCGTGGCGCGGGCATCGGTGCGCGCTTAACGGCCCGCCACCTCGAGGCGGGCCTGGGCCCAACGGCGCTTCGAATCGGCGACGGCAAACTCGGCGTCGATCGGCGCCAGATGCGCCAGCTCGGACTCGGCTGCGGCGAGGTCGGCGCGCGCCGCGCCCGGATCGATCTCCGTAGGCATTTCCGCGGCTTCCGCGAGCACCGTCATGACGTTGTTCGAGACCTCGGCGAAGCCTTCGCGAATGGCGAGCAGGTGCGCGCCGCGGCCGTCCTTGAAGATCAGTCGCCCGGCTTCGAGCGAGCTGAGAAAGTTGGCGTGATCGGGCAGCACGCCGAACTCGCCCAGCGTTCCGGGCGCGGTGACTTCCGTGACCGGCTGGTCGACGACTTGCCGACGCGGCGTGACGACGCGTAGCTGGAACTCAGAAGCCATGAGCACTCCCAGAAGCGTGCGGAGGCGCGCAGGGGCGGACGGGCGACGTCATTTTCATGCAGTAGCGAGGCACGTGGCGCGTTTATGCGGCGAGCTTCTTGGCGTTCTCCAGCACGTCCTCGATGGTGCCTTCAAGATAGAAGGCCTGCTCGGGGATGTCGTCGTGCTTGCCTTCGACGATTTCTTTGAAGCCGCGGATGGTGTCGGGCAGCTTGACGTACTTGCCCGGGCGACCGGTGAACGCCTCGGCGACGTGGAACGGCTGCGACAGGAATTTCTGGATCTTGCGCGCGCGTGCCACGGCTTGCTTGTCCTCTTCCGACAGCTCGTCCATGCCGAGAATCGCGATGATGTCCTGCAGGTCCTTGTAGCGCTGCAGGTTTTCCTGCACCGCGCGAGCGACCTTGTAGTGCTCTTCGCCGACGACATTCGGATCGAGAATGCGCGAGGTCGAATCGAGCGGATCGACGGCGGGGTAGATGCCGAGCTCGGCGATCTGACGCGACAACACCGTGGTGGCGTCGAGATGCGCGAACGTCGTCGCCGGCGCGGGATCGGTGAGATCGTCGGCCGGGACGTAGATCGCTTGCACCGAGGTGATCGAACCCTTCTTGGTCGTGGTGATGCGCTCCTCGAGCTCGCCGAGATCGGTCGACAACGTCGGCTGGTAGCCGACGGCGGACGGCATGCGGCCGAGAAGGGCGGACACTTCCGAATTGGCCTGCGTAAAGCGGAAGATGTTGTCGATGAAGAGCAGCACGTCCTTGCCCTCTTCGTCGCGGAAGTACTCGGCCGCGGTAAGGGCGGTGAGACCGACGCGGGCGCGCGCACCGGGCGGCTCGTTCATCTGGCCAAAGACCAGCGCAGTGCTGGCAATGACGCCGGATTCGCGCATTTCCAGCCACAGATCGTTGCCCTCGCGGGTGCGCTCGCCAACCCCGCCGAATACCGAGTAGCCGCCGTGCTGCTTCGCGACGTTGTTGATCAGCTCTTGAATCAATACCGTCTTGCCGACGCCGGCGCCGCCGAACAAGCCAATTTTACCGCCGCGCGAGTACGGTGCCAGCAGGTCGACGACTTTGATCCCGGTTTCGAACGCTTCCACCTCGGTGGACTGCTCGGTGAACTTCGGAGCCGGGCGATGGATCGGGTAGTAGGCCTTGGCTTCGATCGGACCGGCTTCATCCACCGGCTGTCCGATGACGTTGATGATGCGGCCGAGCGTCTGCGGGCCCACCGGCACCTTGATGTTGTCGCCGGTGTCGGTGACCCGCATGCCGCGCACCAGCCCCTCGGTGGCGTCCATGGCGATGGCGCGCAGTGTCCCTTCGCCAAGGTGTTGCGCGACTTCGAGGACCAGGTTTTCCGGCAAGTCGTTGATGGCTGGATTCGACACCGTCAGCGCCTGGAAAATCGGCGGCAGCTTGCCCGGCGGGAACTCGACGTCGACGACCGGACCGATGACCTGCGTGATCTTTCCCGTATTCATGTGCGACTCCGATTCACGTTCTCGTTCAACCCTTCAGCGCCTCGGCGCCGGAGACGATTTCCATCAGCTCGGTGGTGATGGCCGCTTGGCGCGCGCGGTTCATCTGCAGCGTCAGACGGTCGATCATATCGCGCGCGTTGGCGGTGGCGCTGTCCATGGCTGTCATGCGCGCGCCGTGCTCGCTGGCGATCGACTCGAGAAACGCGCGATGCATCAGCGTGGTGATGTATTGGCGCAGCAGCCGATCGAGCAGCGTCGCCTCGTCCGGCTCGTAGATGTAGTCGATCTGCGGTCCGTCCGCCGCCGGTGCCGGCGGCACCGGCAACAAGCGATCGATCGTCGGAACCTGCACCAGCGCCGAGCGGAACTGACTGTAGACGACGTATACCGCGTCGGTCTTTGCTTCGATGTAGTCGCGCGCCACCTGGGCGGACAATTCCAGCGCCAAGCTCAAGCCGGGTCCGGCGCCGAGCTGCACGTGTTGACCGGAGACGCCCCCCGGGCGTTTGCGGAAGTGCATGTAGCCCTTGTTGCCGACGGTCGTGATGCGCACTTCGGCGCCGGCGTGCGCGCGCACGAATTGCTCGACCTTGCGGATCAGCGTCGCGTTGTAGCCGCCGGCGAGGCCGCGATCGCTGGTGACGACGATGAGGTCGATGCGCTTTTCCGACGCGCGCGGCGCCAATAGCGGATGGGAGACGTCGTCGCCGACGCGCGCCGCGACGGTCTGCAGGAGCTGGGACAACTTTTCGGCGTAGGGGCGCGCCTGTTGGGCCGCTTCCTGAGCGCGGCGCAACTTGGCCGCCGCGACCATCTTCATCGCCTTGGTGATCTGCTGGGTGCTTTTGACCGAGCTGATCCGCTTGCGAATGCTCTTGAGCGAAGCCATCGAACCCTATGCAGCGTGAACGCGCGCGGCGCTCAGGCGGCGAACTGCGCCTTGAACTCCTCCAGCGCGGCGTTCAGGACGGCTTTGACGTCATCGTCGAGCTGCTTCTTCTCCAAGATCAGCCTGAAGACTTCCGGCTTGCGCGTCTCGACGAAGCGGAACAGCTCGCTCTCGTAGCGCTTCAATTTCGGCACCTCGACCTGATCGAGAAAGCCGCTGCTCGCGGCGTAGAGGATCAGCACTTGGCGCTCGACCGGCAGCGGGACGTATTGATCCTGCTTGAGGATCTCGACCAAGCGGCTGCCGCGATTGAGCTGGCGCTGCGTCGCGGCGTCGAGGTCCGAGCCGAACTGCGCGAAGGCGGCCAACTCACGATACTGCGCCAGGTCCAGGCGCAGCGTTCCGGCGACCTGACGCATCGCCTTGATCTGCGCGTTGCCGCCGACGCGTGACACCGAGATGCCGACGTTCACGGCGGGACGCACGCCGGAGTAGAACAAGTCGCTTTCGAGGAAGATCTGCCCGTCGGTGATCGAGATGACGTTGGTCGGAATGTACGCCGACACGTCACCGGCCTGCGTCTCGATAACCGGCAACGCGGTCAGCGAGCCGCCGCCCTCGTCGTTGCTCATCTTCGCGGCGCGCTCGAGCAGGCGGGAGTGGAGGTAGAAGACGTCGCCGGGGAACGCCTCGCGACCCGGCGGGCGCCGGAGCAGCAGAGACAGCTGGCGGTATGCGACCGCCTGCTTCGACAAGTCGTCGAAGATCACCAGCGCGTGGCGACCCGAGTCGCGGAAGTACTCACCCATCGCGCAGCCGCTGTACGGGGCGATGAACTGCAGCGGCGCGGCGTCCGACGCCGTGGCGGCGATGACGGTGGTGTATTCCATCGCGCCGTGACGGGCGAGCTTCTCGACCACCTGCGCTACGGTCGAGCGCTTCTGACCGATGGCGACGTAAAAGCAGTACACGTCGCCGCCCTTTTGATTGATGATGGCGTCGATCGCGACGGCGGTCTTGCCGGTCTGGCGATCGCCGATGATCAGCTCGCGTTGGCCGCGCCCGATCGGGATCATCGAATCGATCGCCTTGATCCCGGTCTGCAGCGGTTCCTTCACTGGCTGGCGCTTCACGATGCCCGGCGCCTTGAGCTCGATGCGGCGCGTATGCGGCGTGTTGAGCGGGCCCTTGCCGTCGATCGGCTGGCCGAGCGCGTCGACGACGCGACCGAGCAGCGCTTCGCCGACCGGCACCTCGGCGATGCGGCCGGTGCGGCGCACTTCGTCGCCCTCGCGCACTTCCTGCGCTTCGCCGAAAATCGCGGCGCCGACGTTGTCCTCTTCGAGGTTCAACACCAGGCCAAAGACGTTGTGCGGAAACTCGAGCAGCTCCCCGGCGGCGGCTTGGTCGAGACCGTAAATGCGGGCAATCCCGTCACCGGTCGACAACACCCGACCGGTCTCACGCACCTCGACCTCGCGCTCGTATTCCTGAATTTGGCGCTTGATGATGTCGCTGATTTCCGCGGCGCGGATCTCCATGCCTGTCGTTCCTCCTTACAGGGCCACGCGCCCGCGCAACCACCGCGGCGCCGATGGGCGGCACGACGGGTAGCGGGCGGTGGCGCAGCCGGTGCCGGTCTTACTGAAGCGACCGCCCTCCGGCGATGCGATTGGCCAGCGTGTGCAGCTGTGTGCGCACGCTGCCGTCGTAGATCGTGCCCGCGACGTCGACCACGACGCCGCCGAGCAATTGCGGATCGACGCGCGTTTCGGCCAGCACCGTCCGTCCCAGCTGTTGCTGGAATGCCGCGACGATTGCATGCAACTGCGCATCGCCGAGTGCCACGGCCGAAGTGATCGTCGCGCGCACGCGCTGCAGGCGCTCGTCCAGCAAGCGCTCGAAGTGCGCGGCGATTCCGCCGAGCTGGTCGAGGCGCCGGTGATCGGCGAGCAGCGCGAGAAAGTTGTGTGTCGTGCGACTCAGCTTGAGATTGTCGGCGATGGTGCGTGCCAAACCGTTGCGCGCCGTGGCCGACAACAATGGATTGGCCAGCGCGGCGGCGATCTGGGCGTCGTCGGAAAGGGTGCGCAGCACCTGCAGCTCGGCGGCGGTCTGCTCGAGCGCGCCTTCCTCGTCGGCGACTGCGAACAGCGCTTTGGCGTAGCGACGGGCGACCGAGCTCATCGGCGCACCTGACTGACGAACTCGTCGACGAAGCGGCCCTGGTCCGCCGCCGTCAGCTGGGCCGGCGCCAAGCGCTCGGCGATGTGCAGGGCCTGCTGCGCGACTTCGGCGCGCAAGCGCTCGCGCGCCTGACGCAGCTCATTTTCAGCGGTGCGCTCGGCGTCGCGCTGAATCGCTTCGGCGGTGCGCCGGGCCGCGGCGAGAATCTGATCGCGCTCGACGACGATGTCCTGGCGCGCTTGGGCGAGCATCGCCTCGAGCTCACCGGCCAATTTGTCCATCCGCCGCTGCCACTCGGCGCGCAGCTGCTCCGCCTCGCGGCGCACGCGTTCGGCTTGCTCCAGCTCGGCTTGAATGCGCTTGCGGCGTTCGCGCAGCGAGTTGCGTACGAAGGCGCCGGCGGCGCGATAAAGGATCGCGCCGAAGATGCAGAAGTTGATCGCGGTGAAGGCCAGCTTGGCCCATGGTACGCCGGGGTGCGGGTGCTGCTCCTCGATCTCTTGTGCGATCGCGGCCAGCGGCATCAGCAGGGCGAACGCGAATATGCTGAGGTGCTTCATGCGCGGCGCCCCGCAACGCGTGAGAGCATCTCGGCGGCGACGCGCTCGGCCTCATTGCCCAGCGTGCGGCGCGCCTCGTCGACTTGTTTTGCCACCGCTTCGCGGCGGTGATTGAGGTCGTAGGCGATGTTCGAGCGCGCCGTCGCGATCTCGCGATTCGAATCCTCGATGGCTGCCAGGCGCGCCGTTTCAGCCTCGTGCGACATCCGCAGCCGCTGGTCGTGGATCGCCTGGTCGTAACGCGCTTCTTCGGCCTGCGCCGCGGCGGCGGTCTGCTCGGCCGCATGCCGCGCCTCGATCGTGCGGCGATGTCGCTCGGTCAGGACGTGCGAGGTCGGGTCGAACACGACGTACTTGAAGACCATCCAGAACGCGATGAACAACGCGACTTGGATGAAGATCGTGAGATTGGGGAAGAGCTCCATGCGATTCCGTCTCGTCCGGCGCACCCGGGCTTGGATCCCAGGATTGCCGGTGCGGGTGCTTCTCGAAAAAAGTAGTTGTGAGGTTGAGGACTGCGGTTTGACGAACGAAGCGCGTCGTCGGCCTTATCCAGCGGCCTCCGACGAGCGGCGGGCGGGTCCGCCCTCGGCAGGGAACAGCGCAACGCGTTTGTCGGTTCGCTCGCCACGGCTGGCCGCTGCGCCGCCCATCGAGCAGTGACCTTCGAATACGACCCCTTCGTGGATGACCAAGCTCGGCGTGTTGATGTTGCCGGCCAACGATGCAGGCGATTTCAGCTCGATGCGCTTGCGCGCCGTCAGGTCGCCCGTCACGCGGCCCTGCACGACGATGGTGGTGGCGACGATCTGCCCAGTCACCTCCGCACCCTCGCCGATGATCACACTGTCTTGTGCGCTGATCTCTCCCTCGACTTGCCCATCGATGCGCACGCTGCCTTCGAACGTCAGCTTGCCTTCGATGCGGCTTCCCTGCCCCAGATGCGCCTGCACGTCACGCGTGTTGGCGGTCGTGCTCGACGGCACCTGCACCCCAGCGTGCAGCACGTCGTCAGACTTCTGCGACTTGTCGTCTTTCACGAACAAGGCCATCGTCTTTCTCCTGTTGTCGCGCGGGGTTGATGCGGTGAAACGCTGGCGTTGTAGCCCGCCTCCAAACGCATGTCAAAATGGGGTGGGCTTTTAGCGAGAGCTGTGGCGGGAGGGAGACTGCCGCGGCGCGTTCGACGCGTGGGAATGCGGTTCCGCGGTCGGGGCGGTCACCGCGCGCCGAGACGCTGCAGCAGTCCGTCGAGCTCGTCGAGCGAGAAGTATTCGATGACGATGCGCCCGCTGTTGTCGGCGCGATGTTTCAGATGCACTTTGGTGGCGAGCGCGCGCGCCAGATCATTTTCGACGGCGCGTTGCTCGAGATCGGCGGCAGCGACGTTGGCGCGTGCCTGGACGAGCTTCTCCGTGTCGCGCACCGACAGTTTCTTCGCCGTGATCTCACCGGCGAGCGAGCTCTGGGCGGAGGCGGTCGCCAGTCCCAGCAACGTCCGCGCGTGACCGGGGGACAGCTCTCCCGATTCGAGCTGCGCGAGAACGTCGGCGGGAAGGTGCAAGAGGCGCATACTGTTTGTTACCGCAGAACGCGATTTGCCTACGCGATGGGCGATATCCTCTTGGCTAAGGCGAAATTCGTCGACCAACCGCCGATAGGCTCGGGCCTCTTCAACCGGATTGAGGTCTTCGCGTTGAACGTTTTCTATGAGAGCCAGCTCAAGGGCTTCTCGGTCATCCACATCTCTAATGATTATGGGGACTTCCGTGATTCCTGCAAGCTTTGAAGCGCGCCAGCGGCGCTCGCCGGCGATAAGCTCATAGGCGTCGCCGGCGCGCCGCACGAGCAGCGGTTGTAAGAGACCCTTCTCACGAATCGAGGCGGCGAGCTCCTCGATTGCGGATGGATCGAACAACTGACGGGGCTGAAACGGGTTGGGTGAGATCGAGTTGATCGACGCGAAACGGTCTGGGTAGGCATCGACCGCAGGCGACGTCCGCTCGGCAACGGTCGGCGCGCCCGGAATGAGGGCACCAAGCCCGCGACCCAATCCGCGTTTGCGCAGGTCAGTCATTGATTTCTCCAGACATGGCGTCGGTGGATGCCGGAACCGGAGCGGTTTGGCCACTGCGGGTGATGAGCTCGCGTCCCAAATCCATATAGGCTTGGGCGCCCTTGGACGCCGGATCGTAGAGTGCGACCGGGACACCGTGGCTGGGCGACTCGCTGAGGCGCACGTTGCGTGGAATTACCGTGGTGTACACGCGCTCGGGAAAATGGCGGCGGACTTCATCGGCGACCTGATGCGAGAGGCTGTTGCGTGTGTCGAACATGGTCAGAAGAATTCCATCGACCACCAACGGTTGGTTGAGGCGCTCGCGAATCAGCTCGATCGTCTCGAGCAAGGCGCTCAGGCCCTCCAGCGCGTAGTACTCGCACTGCAAAGGGATGAGCACGGCGTCGGCCGCCGTAAGACCATTCACGGTCAACAGGCCAAGAGAAGGCGGGCAGTCGATAATGATCAGATCGTAGGAATCCCGCACCGACCGAAGAGCTTCAGCAAGCCTGAACTCGCGCGCCAACGCCGATACAAGCTCAACTTCCGCCCCGACGAGATCGCGATGTGCAGGCACCGCATCAAGCCCTGCGACCTGCGTTGGGAGCGTAGCTTCAGCAATTGACCTCTGGCCAATTACCACGTCATAGGTCGTCGGCCGATCGCCTAGATCTCTCAATCCGAGCCCCGAGCTGGCGCTGCCTTGAGGATCGAGGTCGACCAGCAGGATCCGTTGTTTGAGCAGGGCAAGACTGGTGGCAAGGTTGACCGACGTCGTGGTTTTTCCCACCCCGCCCTTTTGATTCGCTACACAGATAACCCTGCCCATCGCTCGGAGCTCCGGCGGCAGCGGCTACCATAGACGCCTGTCGACTGCCAAGAAGGACCCATGTGTTTCACGTGAAACTTGACGGTGAAACAAGATAGGAGTAAATTGTTTCACGTGGAACCTGACGGTGAAACAATCTCCCGACAAGCAAGCCTGAGCCTGGATGATCGCTCGGTGGGATTCTTGATCGGGCTTCTCGTAGGCGAAGGGCATTTCGGGGGCGACGGCAAGCAGCCACAAGTCACGCTGCGGATGCACAGCAAGCACGAGCGACTGTTTCACTGGCTGGAGTCAACGGTACCTGGCAGCCGCCTGTATGGGCCTTACCGGCACGGCGGGCGATCCTATTTCCAGTGGATGGTGCGAGGTGGCGCGCTGCGTGACGACTTGGCGCCGTTGATCGCACGAAACCGCGATCTCCTCGACGACTATAGCGCGGAACGCTTCGACTCGATGTGCGCGCGCTACGGGATGCTGTTGGAAGGCGCGCCCTAAGCGATATCAGGTTCCGCCGGGATGATCTGAAGCAGTCTGGGGGCTCGGTCGGGAAGCTCGTATCGAATAACTTCGGCCGTCTCCACTTGGTTTACGGAGTCGGAGCGCATCGCCAATAGGCGTCCTCCCGGAACGAGGAGCGGCTGCGCAAGGTGACGCAGCTTCTCGATCTCAGCCAGAGCGCGCGACGTGACGAGGTCGTAGGCGCGCTGGTGGATTGGCAGCTGCGCGGCTGCCTCGATGCGTCCCTCGAATGTGAACAGATTCGAGAGCCCCACGACGCGACGCGCCGTTTCCAGGAAGGAGACCTTCTTGGCCGTCGACTCCATCAGCCATACAGCTGCGCGCGGCTGAAGTATGGCGATTGGAATCCCAGGAAATCCCGCCCCGCTACCGAGGTCGGCAATGCGTCGCGCCGCGCCACAATGTGAAGCCGCCACCAGCGAGTCGGCGACATGCTTGGTGAGGATCGCAGCCAGATCCTGCTGCGAGACCAGAGACATACGACGGTTCCACAGCCGGAGCTCATCGACGTATGTCCGCAGCCGACTCCACTGCTCCAGGCTGATCTCGACGTCGACCGACTCGCGCGCCCAGCCCTGCAGCGCTCGCCAGGAATCGTCGGCAGACCGCTTCACGCTCGGCCGAGTCGGCGCAGGTGTATCGATAACAGCGCGACCGCAGCCGGCGTGACCCCGGCGATTCGCGACGCTTGGCCAAGCGACTGCGGACGCAAAGCGATGAGCTTTTCCCGCACTTCCCGCGACAGACCAGGAATCGCCGCATAGTCGAGCGCGCGCGGAATAGGCGCATGCTCCATTTTCGCCGACCGGCGCACGACATCGTGCTGCCGTTCGATGTAGCCACTATACTTCAACGTCACTTCGACCTGCGCCGCGATGTCGGGACGCGGCAGCGGATCCTGCCAGCCGGCGAGCGACCATACCTCGCCGAGCCCCATCTCGGGACGGCGCAGAATCTGGGCCCAGCTACTCGGCAGTCTCAGGGGTGCCGAGCCGAGCGCAACCAAGCCGTCATTCAGCGTCGCTGTCGGCGTTGCGACCGTTTGCTCCAGCAGCGCGATGATTTCAGTCACGGACTGGCGCTTGGACTCAGTGCGTTGCCAATCCTCATGGCTGACCGCACCAACGCGGTGCCCTACGTCGCGCAGGCGCAGATCCGCATTGTCCTCGCGCAGAAGTAGCCGATGTTCAGCCCGTGACGTGAACATTCGATAGGGCTCTCCGCCGACTCCCTTTGTGACCAAATCATCAATGAGTACGCCTATATAGGCCTGATCACGGGCTAGGACGAGCGGCTCTTCGCCGCGCCGGCTCAGCGCGGCGTTGATGCCGGCCATGAGCCCTTGTGCAGCGGCTTCCTCGTAACCAGTCGTGCCGTTGATTTGCCCGGCGTGAAATAGGCCGGGCACGCGCTTGCTCTCCAGAGACGGCCATAACTGCGTCGGATCGGCGTAGTCGTATTCGATAGCGTAGCCGGGCCGCATGATCGCAGCCTCTTCCAGTCCCCGGATTGAGCGCACCATTGCCACCTGTACGTCCAGCGGCAGGCTGGTCGACAAACCGTTCGGATAAATTTCGATCGTGTCGACCCCTTCGGGCTCGAGGAAGATCTGGTGACGGGTTTTGTCGGCGAAGCGCACGATCTTGTCTTCGATCGACGGGCAATACCGCGGACCGCGACTCTGGATACGGCCACTGAACAACGGAGAGCGGTCGAGCCCGCTGCGAATGATCTCGTGCGTACGTTCGCTGGTATAGGTGATGTGGCAAGGGATCTGCGGCTGGGTGATCGCGGTCGTCGAGAAGGAGAATGGTAGAGGCGGATCGTCGCCCAGTTGCGGCTCGAGGATGGAGAAATCGATCGAACGCGCATCCAGACGCGGGCAGGTGCCGGTCTTCAAGCGGCCGACGCGGATACCGAGCTGCGCCAGTTGCTCGCTCAAGCCTGTGGCGGCGAAGTCGCCGGCGCGTCCAGCCGCCGTCGAGCGCGCGCCGACGTGGATCAGGCCGTTTAAGAAAGTGCCGGTCGTGAGGATAACGCAACGCGTCAAGAGCGTCTCGCCCATCGCCGTTTCAACGCCCGCGACGCGGCCGTCTTCCAGCAGCAGCGCGTTGACGCTGGCTTGGTAGACCGTGAGGTTCGGCGCATGTTCGACGCGCCGCTTCATGCGCGCGCGGTAAGCGGCCTTGTCGGCCTGGGCGCGCGAGGCGCGCACCGCCGGGCCCTTGCGCGTATTGAGTTGGCGAAACTGAATGCCGGTCTCGTCGATCGCGCGCGCCATCTCGCCGCCCAGCGCGTCGATTTCCTTGACCAGGTGGCCCTTGCCGATCCCGCCGATCGCGGGGTTACAGGACATCTGACCGATGTGGTCGAGGTTGATCGTGAGCATTGCCGTTGCGCAGCCCATGCGCGCGGCGGCCAAGGCGGCCTCGATACCGGCGTGGCCGGCACCGACGACGAGGACGTCAAATGCGTTCGAGAAAGGACCCATAAAGTCGGCGTGCAAGTCGGAGCGTACGGGAATCGCCCCCTTACGGGCAACGCCTGTGCGGCTACTTGCCGATGCAGAATTCGCGAAACACCGCGTCCAGGACGTCTTCCGTCGTCGCGGATCCGGTGACGACCCCGATATGCTCGAGCGCCGCCTGCACGTCGACGGCGATCAGCTCGTCGGGGAGTGACGCCGCCGCGGCAGCCAGCGCGTCGGTGAGGCTGGCCTCGACTTTCGTCAGCGCGTCGCGTTGGCGAGCACTGGTCAGCGGCGGCACATTGTCGCCCCACTGTACCCCGGCGCGACTCAGCACCGCGGCGCGCAGCGACTCCAAGCCGAGCGGCACGGTCGCCGCCACCGAGACCGGCGCGTAGCTCGCCGTCAGTGCGGCGCGTTCGTCTGCTGACCACGCGCTCGGGCAGTCGATCTTGTTGATGACGATCAGTGAGTTGTCGGCTACCAGGGCGCGCTGATCATCCAACGGTCGCGTATTGTCGAGGAGGACCACGATGACATCCGCGCCGGCCGCGGCGGCCGTCGCGCGAGCGACACCAAGGCGCTCAATCTCGTCGTGCGTGTCGCGCAACCCCGCCGTATCGACCAGTGTCACCGGGATACCGTCGAAATCGGCCGCCGCTTCGATCGCATCCCGGGTCGTCCCCGGGATTGACGTGACGATGGCGCGCTCTTCGCCGCACAGCGCATTCAACAGGCTCGACTTGCCGGCGTTCGGACGACCGGTGAGCACAACGCGCAGCCCGTGCCGCGTCAGCGCGCCGCGCGCCGCGCCGGCGAGCAAACCGCGCACAGCCTCGCGCGCCTGCGCCAATTCAATCGCGAGACCATCCTCTTCGAGGTCGAGGTGTTCGTCGCCGAAGTCGAGGCGGGCTTCACAATGGGCGCGGGCGCGAACCAGCGCGTCGCGGATCAGTGCGCAGCGCGCCGACAAACCGCCGAACAGCTGGCTGGCCGCGGCAACCGCGCCGTCGGCGGTGCGCGCTTCGACCAAGGCCATCACCGCCTCGGCCTGTGCCAGGTCGAGCTTGCCGTTCAAGAACGCGCGGTGCGTAAACTCACCGGCGCGCGCCGGTCGTGCGCCAAGGGCGAACAGCGCCGCCAGCAGCTGATCCAGCACCAACGGGCTGCCGTGCGCGTGCAGCTCCAGCACATCTTCGCCGGTGTAGCTGTGCGGCGCGCGCATCAAGACGGCGAGGCCGTCGTCGAGTGCGGTGCCATCAACCGCGCACAGTTGCGCGCGGTAGAGGTAGTGGGAGCGCCAATCGCCGGCCCGCGCGCGGCGCGCCACCTGTGGCGCCAGCTCGACGACTGCGGGGCCGCTCACGCGAATCACGCCGATGCCACCGGGGCCCGGCGGAGTGGCGATGGCGGCGATGGTGTCGGGCGTGTACACCGCGCAGCCGCGCCCTCGGTCAGCGTCCCGGGCGCCGCCGCGGCGCGGTCGGGATAATGACGACGCGTCGGTAGAATCCGTCGCCCTCACTGCGCGTCGTGACCGCGGCGTCGTCCTGCAGCGCGAGGTGGATGATGCGCCGCTCACGCGGTCCGAGCGGATTCAGGCTGACCGGTTTGCCGCTGGTGCGCGCGCGCTCGCTCATGCGACGCGCTTGCTCCTCGAGGGATTGCTGGCGGCGTACGCGGTAACCGTTGGCGTCGACGGACACGCGCACGCCCGCTGCCTCGTCGTGCAATGCGATGCGGTTGACGAGGTATTCCAGCGCGTCGAGCGCCTGGCCGCGGCGGCCGATCAACAGCCCAGTCGGGTCGCCGCCGATCTCCAAGCGCGGCGCGCTGCCATCCGCGACGGCCTCGACGTGCGCGTCGACGCCGATGTGGCGAATGATTTCACTGAGCACGCGACGCGCCTTGTCCAACACGGCGTCCGCCGCGCTCGCCGCCGGATCGACCGGCAGGGGCTCGCGCACCGATTCGGCTGGCGGCTGGAGTAGCGTGGTTCGCACGCGCGCGCGCTTGCCGCCGAGACCGAACAGGCCGCGCGTGGCGTTGGTGAGGATCTCGACGTCGACCCGCTCGCGCGGAACGCCCAGCTGCGCCAACGCCTGCGCGATCGCCTCATCGATGTCGGCACCCTCGGTCTCGATGGAGTTCATGCGCGAACGTCTCCGATCGCCGCGCGTTCAGCGCCTGTTCTTGCGCAGCATGGCGTACTGCTGCCCGATCGTCAGACAGTTGTTGACCAGCCAGTACAGCGTCAGCCCGGCCGGGAAGTTCATGAACATGAAGGTGAACACCACCGGCATGATCATCATGGCGCGCTGCTGCGCGGGGTCGCCGGCCGACGGCGACATCCACTGTTGCATGAGCATGCTAGCGCCCATGACGAGGGTCAGCACCGGTACGCCGGGATGAGTGACGAACGGTAGCTGGATGGTGCCTAGCCGGTCAGGCGCGGATAAGTCGTGGATCCAACCGATGAACGGTGCGTGACGCAGCTCCACCGCGTTCAGCAGCGCGTTGTAGAGGCCGACAAACACCGGGATCTGGAGCACCATGGGCAGACAACCGCCGAGCGGATTGACCTTGTGGCGTTTGTACAGCTCCATGATCTCGCGGTTCATCTCATCCGGCTTGTCCTTCAATCGTTCGCGCAGCCGCTGCATCTCCGGCTGGAGCTTCTGCATCGCGCTCATCGACTCGAAGCTCTTCTTGGTCAGCGGGAAGAAGAGCAGCTTCAGCACCAGCGTCAGGACGATGATCGCGACGCCGTAGTTGCCGGTGAATTTGTGCAGGAAGCGCAGCGCCTGCAGCATCGGCAACGCAATGAAGCTGAACCAGCCGAGGTCGACCGCCTTGCGCAGCCCGTGCCCGACCGCTTCCAGCCGGTCGATGTCCTTCGGTCCCACGTAGAGGTCCGATTTGGCTTGGAATACGCCGGGCGGGAACAACACCTGCGCTTGGACATAATCCGCCTCGCGATGCGCCCAGACGCGCAATGCGTTGGCCGGATCGCCGTCCGGCACCAGCGCGGCGAGGAAATATCGCCCGCTGAAACCGACCCAGCTGATGTCATTGTCGAGCAGCTTGGGCGGGTCGAGATCCTTGTAGAGCAGCTTCTGCAATTTGTTCTGCTGCAGCACGACGACGCTGTCGAACACGACCTCCGCGGCGTTCACGCCGGCCGGGTCGATCCCCTCATCCCAGGCGAGCGCCATCTCCGTGTAGGCGGGCGGTACCGACTGCGCCTCGACATCGAGCGACCACAGGTAGTCGTGGCCGTGCATGGTGATGCGTTTGCGCAGGGTGCCGCCACCCGGCAGCGCACCGGTGAACGTCAGAGTGGTGGTGCCGTCGCTGCCGAGATCGACCGCCGTCTGATCGACATCGTAGAGGATCGAGTAGTCGTCGAAGCGTTGGTCTGCACCGCGCAGCCCCAACGCCAGCGGCAATCGGGTCGGCGATGGAAAGAGCACGAGTTGCAACGGCGGGCTGTCGCTGGCGACGGTTGCGGCGTAGCGCTTCAGATCGAGGCCCTTCAGACGGCCGCCGCGCGTCGTAAACGTGGCGCGGTAGAGGTCGGTCTCGACCACGACGTCCCGCCCTTCGCCGAGTTGCGCGACGGCAGCGCCATTGTCCGGCGCGGGCTCGGCGGCCGACGGCTCTTTCGCCGCTGGCGCGCCCGCCGCGTCGGCCAGCGGCGGGTTGTCGATGGCTGCCGGCGTCGGCGCCGCGGAGTCTGGCTGCGGATAAAACCGCTTGAGCACCAACTCCTGGTACAGAATGAAGATCAGCAGCGAGATCGCGACGGTGAGAAAGAGGCGGCGTTGCTCCATGACGCGGTGGAAACTCCGTGAAGTCAGTCGACCGGGTCGTAGCCGCCGGTGTGGAAAGGATGACAGCGAGCGATGCGGCGCAGGGCTCGCCAGCCGCCGCGCCACACGCCGTGCCGGGCGATGGCTTCAGCCGCGTAGGCCGAGCATGACGGGGCGAATCGGCACTGTGGACCGAACAGCGGGGAGACGAGCAGCTGATAGATGCGGATCGCGGCGCGTGCCGCGCCGCGCCCGATCGCGCTACTCGTTCGCGGCGTCGACGCGCAGGGCGCGAGAGAGCTCGTGGACGACATCAACGTAGGCCAAGGCGGCGGCGCCGGGTCGCGCGATCACCAGCACCTCGCGCGCCGGGTCGAGGCGCCAGCGCAAGCGGCGGAAGCACTCGCGCACCACGCGCCTGATGCGATTGCGCTGCGGCGCATTGCCGACTTTGCGACTGGTGGTGACGCCGAGGCGCGAAGGACCGAGCGCGGACCGTGTGATGACCACGAAGTGCGGCGTGGAGTGCCGCCGTCCATCGCGCTGCAGGGATAGGAACTCGCGCCGCTTGCGCAGCCGATAGCGGGACGGGAAACGCTGCGCGCAATCGGCCTCGGGCGCCGCCGTCACTTCGCCTGCTTCGGCGGGATCGAGACGGTGAGGCGCTTGCGGCCCTTGGCGCGGCGGCGCTTCAAGACTTGACGCCCACCGGGCGTAGCCATGCGCTCGAGGAATCCGTGCGTGCGCTTACGGCGTCGATTGCTCGGTTGATAGGTGCGTTTCATGGTTGTCCTTCGCGGCCGTCGCTGGCCGCCGCATTGCGCGCGGCGCTACGGCTTGGGTCAGTGGTTATTCCGTGCGCGTCCGATACTCGCCACGCCGCCCCGTCTGCCCAACCCGCCCCAGACACCACATCACCGACGGCATGTCAATTTTCTCGGCGTTGCACCCGGCGGGGCGCGAGATCAGGAGGCGGCTGCGCCACCTTCGGCTGCTTTGCTCTTGCCGTAGCTCTTGGCGAAATGGTCGGCGCACAGGCCGCGCCGCAACGGTGCCTTCCCGCAGCCCGCTTCGTTGCATGACGGATGGCGCGGCTTGCCGAGCTTGCCCTTGCGCCAAGCGCGGTAGTGGCGGTCGCAGTACCCCTTGGCGCGAATGCTCTTGTCACAGCTCGCGGCCTTGCAGGTCGCGGCGGCGCTTTCGGTCTCGGCCATGACGGATGGTGCTCCTCTCGATGGAGTGGGCCCGCAGGGCGGGCGCAAGCGCCCTGTATGGCACGCGGCAACCTGTGAATCCACAACCCCTGTGCAATTGACCCCTTGCTAATGCCAGTCGTGCTTTGTCAGAGTGCGATTTTGTAACGGACTCGTAAATCATCTGTAACGGGCTCGTAATCCAAGGGGGGTTTTCCATGCAGCAGCGCGCGGCGCTTGCCGTCATTACAGGCGTAGCCCTGTCACTATTGGTCCTTGCGCCGGCCCGCGCGGCGCTGACCGCCGACCAGCTGGTCTGTCAGGGCAAGGTCGCCAAGAGCGGCCGCTCGTACGTCAAGACGCGGGTCAAGATCATCAGCGCCTGCCAGGACTCGATCAATGCGGGCGATCTGGCTGTCGGCACTGACTGCACCTTGGAGACCAAGGCTGCGCCGAAGCTCGCCAAGGCGGAGCAGAAGTTGCGCGACAAGATCGCCGCCGGCTGTACCGATGCGGTGGTCGCCGGACTGGACTTCGGCGGCCTGTGCGCCGGCGTCGCCACGGTGACCGACCTCGCCGACTGCCAGCTCGAAGAGCACGTCGCCGCCTCGGCGGCACTGATCACCGCCGCGTACGACGACGACGGTCGCCGCCTCTGCCTGGGCGGCACTAACGCTGGCCTCGCATGCACCGTGGCGACCGATTGCCCGAGCAGCAGCTGCGTGCTCGATCGCACCCTCGGCGCCTGCGTCGGCGGCGCCAACAACACCCTGCCCTGTCGTGAGACGACGGACTGTCCGAGCGGCGCCTGCGTGCTGAGCGAAGCGCAGCAGGACTGCGCCAAGGGCCTCGGCAAGCAGTTGGGCAAGCTCGAAGCCAAGCGCCAAGGGCTGCTGCAGAGCTGCAAGAAGAGCGTCGGCAAGGGCAAGCTGCCGCTGACCACCGACTGTGTCGCGCTGGCCCAGGCAAAGATCGACAAGGCCATGAGCAAGACGATTCCGACGATCGAGGCCAGTTGTCCGGATGCCGTCACGGCGACGATGAAATTCGGCGGCGCCTGCGACCTACAGACCAACGGCGCCTCCGTGGCGGCGTGCGGGACGTGTACGGTCAACCGCGGCGCCGACGAGTTGATCCTGGCCGAGCACGGCTCGAGCGCGCGCGGCGGCACGGCGGCGCTCAAGCAAATCACCAATACGACCGATTGCGTCGGCGGGCCGATGAGCCGCTGCCGCCTCAACGACTATCTGATTCGCAATGACAAGATTCGCGTCATCATCCAGGACATTCAGCGCAACTTGTTCGGCATCGGCCAGTTCGGCGGCCAGATCATCGATGGCGATATCGTGCGTACGAGCGGGCCGGACCGCGACTCCTTCGAGGAGTGGAGCATCTCGCTGAACATCGAGAGCACGGCGCACTACACGGCGTTGACCATCGTCAATGATGGCAGCGACGGCGGCCCGGCAATTCTCCGCGCCACCGGTGTCGACGACCTGCTCGACTTCATCAACCCGAGCTCCGTGGTCGCCAGCTTCGGCTTCCCGCTGCCGGCCAGCGCCAACGACAACAACATCCCGGTGACGGTATCGACCGATTACATCCTCGAGCCGGGCACCAACTACGTGCGCGTCGAAACCACGGTGCAGAACCTCGGTGCGACGCTGCTCAGCCTGTTCTTCGGCGAGTACATCGATGGTTCGGGCCAGATCGAAATGTTCCAGCCCGGCTATGGCTTCGGTGAACCGCTCGTCGGCACGCGCTGCCCGGTCGCCGGTCACCTCAACCTGTGCAACTTCACCGCCTACAGCGGCTTCGCCGACGGCGACGGCGTGTCGTACGGCTACATCCACAACTTCCCGGGATCGAGCACGTTCACGACCTCGGGGGTGCACGTACCGCAGCTGCAGGTCGAGGTGCTGCTGGCGTTGGCCGGGCTCGCCTCGCCGCCGTTCCAATTCGCGCCGATGGGCAATCCGGGCGATTCGCGCACCTTCACCCGCTATTTCGTGGTCGGCAAAGGATCCGTCTCGGATGTCAGCGATGCGCGTAACGAGATCGCCTGTCTGCCGACCGGTACCCTCAGCGGAACGGTCACCGTGGGCGGCAATCCCGCGGCGCGCGCCGATATCGACGTGCTCGGCAACCCGGCCGACGGTCCGGGATTGGCGCCGGTCAGCCGCAACGTCGTGACGCATGCGCGGACGGACGACAACGGCAAGTACTCGCTGACGCTGCCGCCGGGCAGCTACAACGTCATCGCCAACCTTGCCGGCGCTCCGTTCGAAGGCGGCCTCGGCACGCCGACGCAGCATCCGATCACCATGGCTGCTTTCGGCACGCAGACCGTCGATGTCGCCCTGCCGGCGACCGGGTCGATGTCCGTCACCGTGGTGAATGAAAACGGCGATCCGATCCCGGCCAAGGTCTCAGTCGTCGGCTTCGACCCCAGCCCGGATCCGCTTGTCGTGCAGAACCTGCCCGTGGTGGGAGCTCAGAGCACCGGCGCCTTCATGGGTGAGCGCTTCGAAGACGGCATGCCGTTCGGGATCGCCACGGCGATGTTTGCCGGCGTCGACGGCACCGTCAGCAAGAATATCGAGCCCGGCAACTATCAGGTCTATGTGTCGCACGGCGGCGAATACTCGCTGTATTCGACCCCGGCTACCGTCACCGCCGGCTCGAACCTGCCGATCTCGGCGACCGTCGAGCACGTCATCGACAGTACGGGCTTCGTCAGCACCGACTTCCATGTCCATTCGATCGACAGCCCCGACGCGCAAGTCGCGCACGTCGATCGCGTCAGCGCGATGCTGGCCGAAGGCGTCGACTTCTTCGCCACCACCGACCACGACTTCCGTTCCAGCTTCCAGCCGGTGATCGATGACATGGGCGCCACGGCGCTGATCGGCACCATCCCAGGCGAGGAGATCACCACCTTCGACTACGGACACTTCAATGCGTGGCCGGTGACCGTCGATCCGAATCAGGTCAACGGCGGCGCAGTCGATCACGGTGGGGCCGCGCCCGACGGGCTGGATTATCCGTCCGCCGGCAACTTCAGCCTGCCGCCGTCCAACATCATCGCGCTCGGTCACGCCAGCGCGCCGGGCAGCTCGAACACGGTCCAGGTCAACCACATTCATTCATTCTTCGGCATCGACGGCGGCTCTGGCCTCGCGATCGACACCGGGCTGACGCCGCCGCAGTCGGCGCTGTCGAGCACCATCGGCCCGGCCCGCCGCCTGGATCCGACCAACAGCAACTATTTCACCAATACCTTCGACGCGCTGGAAATCTGGATCGGTGATGATCGCAGTCAGGTCTACACCAACTTCCTCGGCACCAATGCCGGCGATTGGTTCAACCTGCTCAATCAGGGCATCGTGCGCACCGGCGTCGCCGATTCGGACACCCACAACCGGTACGGCAATGTGTCGGGTTTGCCGCACAACTTTGTCGCCATGCCGACCGACGACCCGGGCCAGCTGAGTGGCTTGGCCGATTCCATCTCGGCGAACGTCAACGCCGGCCGCACCGGCGGCAGCAATGCCCCGATGCTGCGCGTCAGCGCGCACGCGCTCTCGACCGGACAGACCGCCACGCATGCGCTCGGCAATCCGCTGACCATCGCAACCACCGATGGCGCGGTCGACATCACGGTCAACGTGCAGAGCCCAACCTGGGCGCCGTTTGATACCATCGAGTTCTACGTCAACTCGAAGACGACGCGCACGAGCTCGAACAAGCAGACCGGCAATGGCTTGGTCAGCGTCAAGCGCTACTCGATCACACCGGACTTCGTGCGCAGCGCACCGAGTGATTTCGTGGTGAGCACGGTGCCGGTTGCCGGGACGTCGTCGAGCCGCTTGGAGGCGAGCTACACCCTGTCGCTCACCGGCCTGACCCAGGACATCTGGGTGGTGGTGATGGTGAAGGGTAGCGACGGTGTCTCGCGGCCGCTCTTCCCGGTCCTGCCCAACAGCCTCAAGCAGGCGACCAACACCACGCTGGCGCAGCTCACCGACGGCAACCTCGGCGAAGACGGTATGACCGCCCTCGCCTTCACCAACCCACTGTTCATCGACGTCGACGGTGGCGGCTGGACCGCGCCGGGAGTACAGATCAACCCTTGATGCCTGACTACCAGTTTGCCGTTGCGGGCGGCGCGCGCGACTCGAAAGGGTCGCGGCGCCGCCCGCGTCGTTTCATCCCGCGTTTGGTTTGTGTGGCTGCCGTGGCGCTCTCCGTCGGGGCGTTGGCGGGGCCCGCGGCGGCGACTCCGGCGCCGCGTCTGCAGGCGCTGCTCAAAGGGTCGCGCATCGCCATCGCCGGCCATGTCGTTGCGAGCACGTCGTACGACGACGATCGCGTCGCCGTGGTGACGGTGGCCGTCGACCAAGTTTTCAAAGGCAGCGTGCCCCAGGGCCCGCCGCAGCAGGTATCGTTGGCCGAGATGCACGAAGGGGTCGGCCGTCCGCCGCTGGCATCGGATGCGCGCGGACTGTTTTTCCTGCGCCCGGCATCGCGCATCAGCTACTACAAGAAGACGCTGCCGCCGGGCGCGTACGACGAGCTGCTGCCCGATTTCGGCAGCTTCATCGAGGCCGACTCGCCCGCGGAATTCACGCGCCAGCGCGAGATTCTGCAGCGCGTGGTCACGGCCGCCAGCGGCGCCGGCTTCGACGCCGCCTCAGCCCGCAAGCTGACGTTCGCCCTGCTGGCGTGCGACAACGCGACGCTGGTCGAAGACGGCGCCGCCGGCGTCAGCGATCTGAAGCCGCCGCTGACCGACGACGAGGCCAAGGTGTTGAACACCGCGCTGCTGCGCGCGGTATTGCCGGAGCGTGTGCGCCTGGCTTTGGTCCACGGCGTCGGCGACGCCAAGCTCACCGCCGAGGCGCCCACGTTGCGTCAGATCGACGCACCGCCGGCGCTGATGGAAGCGGCCTGGCAGGCGCTCGACGCCATGGGCGAGTCGGTGCCGGAGCATGCGTTGACCGAACAGCTGGGCAGCGCGACGCCGACCACGCGCGCCGCGGCGGTGCGCGAGCTGCTGCGGCGCGACGGTGTCGCAGCCATTGCGACCATCGGCCCGCTGACGGTCAGCGATCCCGATCCGGAAGTGCGCCGCGCCGGCATCGACGCGCTCGGCGAGCTCAAGCGTCCCGAAGGCCTGCCGCCGTTGGAGCAGGCATTCGCCGGCAACACCACCGAGCTGCGACAAGCGTCGGCGCGCGCCATCGTCGCGATCGGCGGCGAACCGGCGGTCGATACCCTCGAGCGGCTGGCGACCAGCGGCCCCGAGGATTCGCAGCGCTACGCGGTCGTCGTGTTGATGCTGATCGACGATCCACACAAGACCGCCATCGTCGAACGCCTCGGGCAGACGCACCCCGACGAGAGCATCCGGCGGCTGATCACCAAGGGGCCAGAGCCGCATGATTAGCCGGCGCCGCTCGGTCGAAGCGGCGGCGCTGCTGCTGGTCCTCGCGGTCCGCCCGGTGTGGGCACACAATCCGGCCGCGCAAACGGTGCGCGAGCTGGTGCGCATTCAAGGCTATCGATCGCCGGCGCCACACGGCACCGATGTCCTCGGCGAGACGACCTTCGTGGTGCTTGGAGAAAGCGTGCACTTCGCCACCACCGATTGGGAGGTCTACGCGCTCTCTGAGGTGGAGCCGCTGCCGACGCCGGCGCAGCCGCCGCAGCTGTCTCTGCAAGGCGAGCGACCGCTTTTGCGGCGCATCGTCACCGCCCACGCCGATCAGCGCGTGACAATTCTCGCCGAACGCCGACCCGGCGGTGGCGACCTGTTCCTGCTCAACGTCGATCTCTGTCCCGAGAAATAGGTTGTTCAGTCGCGTGTGATCAGGTTGTTTGGGAGAGCGACACCGGTCGCTTCCAGAGTCCTGCACGGCGCCCGGCTGCGAGATGTCTGCGCGGCGACCTCGGTCAGTGCCGAGGTGCAGACACCGCGCGTCCCGTCTTGAACCGCCTTGAACAAGGAAATGACAACCATGCGCTGGCTGGTCGCCCTACTGTTGCTGCCGCTTACCGCTCTGCCCGCTAGCGCAACCCCGCTGCGCGTGTTCGTCGTCAATCCGCGCGTCGAGCTGCGTTACGCCGCGACTTATGCCGACTACCGCGACAAGATGTTCGCATTGGTCGACGGCCAGCACCCGCGCCGCGCCGAGCTGGTGCAGCCCGGAGTGCTCGACATCGCCGCGCACCTGCGACCGCGTGACGCGCAGGCGCCGGCCGATGCGCTGATCGTATTTCCCGAAGACGTCGGGCTGGTCGCCGGGCTGATCGGCAGCCGCGCCGCCAACGCCCGCAACGTGACGCTGGCGGCGGGCGGCTCGACGGCGGCGTTCTTCGCCTTGAATCTTGCCTACGTCGATCTCGCCGCACGTTACACCGCGCAGTTCCCGGGGCTTACCGGCCTCGGTTACTTGTTCCTGGCCGAGACCGACACGTACTACCGCGCTGCCTACGAGACGTTCCGCGACTTGGCGCGCACGTACAACGTCTATGTCGCGGCGAGCATCAACGTCGCGCCGGCGCGCCGCGTCGATGCGGCGCAGGACGCGGCGCTGGTGGCGGCGCTGCGCGATCCGGATGAGCCGCAGCGCGACTACGCGTACGAGGCCGTCGGCGGTCGGCCGGTCAACACGCTCTTCGTCTTTGCCCCCGACGGCGCCGTGCTGGTGTCACAAGGCGGCCAGACGCTGCGCAGCCCCGACGAGACCGGCGGCGTCCTGCGCGGCTCGCTCGACAAGGCGTATCTGACGGAGGTCGAACAAGATCCGCTCGGCCTCGTCGGTGGCGCGGTGCGCGGGCTCGACGTGTTGGCGACGCCGATTGGACGCATCGGCGCGGTGACATCGAAAGATGCGTGGATGGTCGACGTCAACGATCGCTACGACGCCAAGCGCGCGCAGATCGTCATCCAACCCGAGGCGTTCGATCAGTGGGCCTTCACCACGGATCCATGGGCGCCGGACGGCTTCAAGGCCGGCGGCTTCGCGCAGGTCCAACGCAACCCGTCGTTCCTGTTCAACGTGACACCGTGTCTGGTCGGTAACTTGTTCGACGTCACATTCGATGGCCAAGGCGCCGTAATCACCAAGCGGCACAAGGGCGCCGGCGCGACAACGAATTGGATCGGCCAGCCGCCAGACAGCGGCTTCCTTTCCGTCGCCCCGTGGATTGCCGACGATCCGGGCGGGGGCGATCTCACGGCGCGCCGCGCCGCGTTGGTCGAGCTCGGCCGCGCCCTGCTCCCCGGATCGAATGTTCCGTGTGCCGATCCAAACGCCGGCGGTGCGTGCGAGAACGGCTACCGCGAGTCGGTGCAGCAGGTCGATGTCGAGATTCCGGCCAACGGGCCGGCGCCGCTGCGCACGCCGGGTGTGCGTGTGCCCGCCGCGTTTGGCGCCGCAACCTTCGTCGCGGCCGCAGCGGCCGGTGAGCAACGCCACCCGAAGATCGCCGCCGCGGGCGACGATGTCTACGTTGCGTGGCAGGACGCGCGGCATGGGCGCGGCGCGATCTATCTCGCCATCAGCCGCGACGCGGGGGCGCACTTCGCGGCCCAGCGCGTCAGCGATCATGCGGCCGGGAGTGTCGCCGAGCTGCGACCGGCGATCGTGCACGATTCGCGCAACGGGACGACGTTCGTCGCCTGGCAGGAGCTGTGCGAGGGTGACGACGACGATTGCGGTCGCGTTGTACTGGCACGCTTCGATCGCGACGGGCACAAGCTCGGCGCCGACCTGCGCGTCGACTCCGGCGGCGACGGAGCCGGGAAGTGGAACGTCGCTCTGGCGCTCGATCGCGTCGGCAATCCGCTCCTCGCCTGGGTCGACGAGCGCGACAGCGTGCAGTCCGGCGATGCGGCCTTGCCCTTGGAGCACATCTATTTCGCGCGCAGCCGGGATCGCGGCCTGACCTTCGAACGCAATGTGCGCGTCGATCGCGGCCGGCCGACGACCTTTGCCGCAGCGCTCGATAACAAATGGGCCCCTGCGATCGCCGTGCGACCGCCGTTCATCCACGTCGCGTGGAGCGACTTCCGCAACTACCAGTGGGACGTCTTTACGAGTCGGACGCGCAACGGCCGCTACTTCGAGCCCGGCACGCGGGTCGACGACGGCGTCACCGAGCGCATCAACGATCATCCGGTGATTGCCGCGACGCACGACGGCATCGTTCACGTCGCCTGGGCCGATCGGCGCCTGCAGGCGCCCAACACCGACATCCGCGTCACGCGCAGCACCGTCGGCGGGCGTCGCTTCGCGCCCAGTCAGCAGATCGACCGCGGCGGCGCCGACGCTAATCAATGGTTTCCGGCGCTCGCGGCCGATGGCGCCGACGTCTTGGTCGCCTGGCAGGACAACCGCCTCGGCGATAATGATCTCTTCGTTGCGCGCAGCCGTGACGGCGGTGCCACGTTCGCTGCCGACCAGCGCGCCGACGACAGCGGCAGCGATCCGAGCGAGCAGACGCGCCCCGATCTCACGATCGATCCGACGACGCGCCGCGCCTGGCTGGTCTGGGAAGACGATCGCCTCGGCCCAGCTGCGGTGGCAATCGCGTCGATGCAGTTGGATTGAGGCGTGTCAGGGGTCGGGTGTCGGGTGTCCGATGCAGGGCGCCCGAGCAGCCGAACGACTCGCGCGTCGGCGATATCGCATTTGTTCACTGCACCAGCCGCAGGGTTGAGCCGGTGAGCCGCACACCACGCGAGCGGCACGCCGCCGCCTGGCATTCACCGATTGATCTCGGACACCTGACAGGCGGCACCTGACCCCTGCTATATCGCCGCGCATGGAAATCACTCGCGAAGCGATCCGCGAAGGGCTGGCGCGGGCCCGCTACATCACGACCGACGCGGTCGAAACCGTGCTGTTTCTCGCGCTGACGTTGGAGAAGCCGCTGCTGATCGAAGGTCCGGCGGGCGCCGGCAAGACCGAGATCGGCAAAGTATTGGCCGAGACGCTGCACGGCGAGCTGATCCGACTGCAGTGCTACGAAGGGCTCGACGAAGCCAAGGCGCTGTACGAGTGGAACTACCAGAAGCAACTGCTGCGCATTCAGGCCGATCGCGACCAAGGGTTGTCGGGCGAGGAAGTGACGCAGCACGCGTTCGCGCGCGAGTATCTCCTGGAACGGCCGCTGCTGCGCGCCATCAGCACGCCGCGTCGCTCGGTGTTGCTGATCGACGAGGTCGACAAGGCCGATGAGGAGTTCGAGGCCTTCCTGCTGGAGCTGCTGTCGGACTTCCAAGTGACGATTCCGGAGCTCGGCACGGTGCGCGCGACGCATCGACCGGTGGTCGTGCTCACGTCGAATCGCGCTCGTGAGCTGTCGGAGGCGCTCAAGCGCCGCTGCTTCTACCTGTGGCTCGATTTCCCCGGCGCCGAGAAGGAGCGCGAGATCGTGGCGCTCAAGGTGCCCGAGCTCGACGCGCGCCTGCAGGAGCACGTGGCGCGCTTCGTCAATGCGTTGCGCAAGCTCGATTTGCACAAGGCGCCGAGCATCGCCGAGACGCTCGATTGGGCGCGCGCCCTGCGCGCTCTGCAAATTCGCGAGCTCAACGCCGCCGCGGTGCGCCAGACGCTCAACGTCGTGCTCAAGCACGAAGAAGATCTGCGCAAAGCCGACAGCAAGCTGTCGGCTTTGATTGGGGCGGCGACGAAATGAGCGAGCGGTCGGCGGCGAGCCGTCAGCTCTCGGCAGAGGGCGAACCAGCTGCGAACTTCAGATCGGACCCCTGCCGTCCGGCACCTGACCCCTTCCGAAGATGAAAGACCGCCTGCTCGGCTTCTTCGACGCGCTGCGCCAGGCGGGGTTGTCGCCGAGCGTCGGCGAGACGCTCGATGCGATGGCCGCGGTGCAGGCGGCCGGCGTCGAACGACCGCTGCTGCGCGAAGCGCTGGCGACGGCACTGGTCAAGGATCAGGCCGACCGCGCCGCGTTCGATGCGGTCTTCGAGCACTACTTCGCCTTGCCCGCGACTGGCGGCGCACGCCGGCAGCAGGCGCCGCGCGAGGGTGACGGTGTCGGCCGGCTCGGGCCGGGTATGGGTCGCGGCCAGCAGCCGGAAGGGCGCAGCGACGCGCGCGAGCGCGCCGAGCCGCAACGGCCCACGCCGGCCCAGCAGCCGCGCGCTGCCGACGCGCTGGCGCGGCGCAAAGCGTTGGCGGACAAGCCGTTTCGCGACATGGACGCCATGGAGGTCGACGCGCTCGATGCATTGGTCGCCGAGCTCGGGCGTCGCGTGCGCGTGCGCTTTGCGCGCCGCGCGCGCCGCGCCAAGCGCGGCCGACTCGACGTGCGCCGTACGATTCGGCGCGCACTGTCGCGCGGCGGCGTGCCGCTCGAGCTGCAGTGGAAGCGCCGCAGACCGGGCAAAAACGATCTGCTGGCGTTGGTCGACCTCTCGTACTCGGCAGCCACCGCAGCGGAGTTTCTGCTCGCGCTGTTGGCGCCGGCGCGCCGCTACTTCCGCCGCGTGCACCTGCTCGCCTATGTCGATCGGCCGTGCCCCGTCTCACTCGAAGGCGGACACGTCGTGCCGCATGAGCCGTTCGATCTCAACGCCCGGTCGGACTTCGGCGCCGTGCTGCGTCGACTCGACGAGCGCTGGCCACGCGGTCTCGGCCGCAACACGCTGCTGCTGGTGCTGGGCGACGCGCGCAACAACCGTCGCCCGCCGCGCGCCGACCTGCTGGCCAAGCTGCATCGCAACACGCGTCGCGTCGTGTGGCTCAACCCCGAACCGCGCCAGCGCTGGAACAGCGGCGACAGTGTCATGGATACCTACGCCCGCCACGTCGACGCGTTGCTGACTGCGTCGAGCCCGCGCCTCCTGGCCACCGCGTTGAGCGAACTGGCGCGGCTCGCGCTGTAGGGTTTCTGGCGAGAAGAGAGAACATCTCCGCAGAGAAACCCAGATGCCGCCGACTGCCCTGCCCAGGATGGGCACGGTGAGAACCAAATCGTCTGATTGAAGTCCGAAGTCCTTTGAGTTTCGACGGAGAGCGCCCTAAAGCACTGCCGATGGGTGAGCGAGAGCGCGCGTGACCGAGACTTCGAGCCAACTGCATTTGCTCGCCGACTTGAGTCGCTCGCTGGCGACCTACACCGATCTCGACGAGCTGGTGCACTACGCGACGCAGCGTACGCGCGAGCTCTTCGAGGCCGAGGGCTGCGCGCTCCTGCTGCTCGACGAGGAGCGCCGCGAGTTTTGTTTCCCGGTGGCGAGCCAGCGGCAATCCGGCGCGGCGAGCGCGGAAGCGCTGGCCGAGATCCGTTTTGCGGTCGAGCAAGGCGTCGCCGGCTGGGTGCTGGCCAACGACGAGAGCGCGCTGGTGCCCGATACGTCCGCCGACGCGCGCTTCACCACCATCGTCGATCGCCGCACGGCGATGCAGACGCGCTCGCTGCTGTGTTCGCCGCTGCGCACGCGGGACGGCAACATCGGCGTGCTGGAAGTCGTCAACCCGTCGCCTGGGCATTTGGCGCCGGGCGACTTGGAATTCCTCGACATTCTCGCCAGCGAGATCGGCGTCGCCTACGAGAAGGCGGCGCTGTATCGCCGCCTCGAGCGCGAGGTGCTCGATCTGCGCGCCTTCTGTCGTGGCGGCGGCATCGCGCTGATCGTCGTCGGCCTCCTCCTCGCCGCCGCCGCCACGTTGTACAACCGCTTGCGCGTGCTGCCGTGGAGCGAGCTGCCCTTGCGCCCCGGCGTCTTGATCGGTGCGCTGTGCCTGATCCTCGGCACCGTGTTGTTCGGCGTCGGCAAAGGCTGGTTGCTGGCGCGCCGGCCGCACTGACGGCGGCGCGTCCGGCGCGGCGACTCGACCCGGCACGCCGCGTTGGTCGGCGCCATGTCAACGCGGCTGCTGCGCGTCTTCGGCCAGGCGCTTGAGGCGCACGCGGTCGACCTTACCGGTGGCGTTGAGCGGCATGGCGTCGAGGAAGACGATTTCCTCTGGTGCCTTGTAGCCAGCGATTTTGGTGCGCGTGAGCTCGATCACCGCTTGCGCTGTCGGGCGTGTCGCACCGTCGCGCAGCGTGACGTAGGCGCGTACCGTTTCGCCGTGCAGGAGGTTGTGAATGCCGACCACGCCGGCCGACTCGATCGCCGGATGCGCCAGCAGTGCCTCCTCGACCTCTTGCGGCGCGATGTTGGAGCCGTCGTGGATGATGAGCTGTTTCTGGCGGCCGCGGAACCACAGAAAGCCGTCGGCGTCGACGCGCATCAGGTCGCCGGAGTCCATCCAGCCGTCGCGCAGCACGTCCGCCGTCGCCTCGGGAGCGTTCCAGTAGCGCGCCATCACACTGGCGGCGCGAATCCACAAACGCCCGTCGGTGCCGACCGGCACGTCGCGCCCGTCGGCGTCGCGCAAGGCGAGCTCGAAGCCTGGCGCCGCGCGTCCGACCGAGCCTGCGCGGATCGGACCGGCGATCGGATTGTGCGTCGCCTGTCCGGTCTCCGTCATGCCGTAGCCTTCGTCGATCATGCGGCCGGTGAGTCGCTCGTACGAGCGCTCGAGCTCGGCCGAAACTTTGTCGCCGCCGCACAAACAGACGCGGACGGAGGCGAAATCCTCGCTGTGCGCGTCGTGGTCGCGCAGCAACGCCATCAGCGCCGCCGGCAGCATGACGAGCAGCGCCGGGCGCGTTTCGCGCAGCATCGGCAGCAGCTCGTCGCCGTCGAAGCGCGGCGCGACGATGGCGCAGGCGCCGACGGATAGCGCCGCCAGCGTGAAGAGGTTGGCCGCGATATGCGACGCCGAGGTCGCCGGCAGGATGACTTCACCGCGCGCGAGCGCAAATCCCGCGGCGCAGCTCGCGATCATCCAGCCGAAGGTCTCGTGCGTGTGCGTAACGCCCTTCGGCATGCCGGTGCTGCCGGAGGTGAAGAAGATGTAGGCCGGCGTATCGGCTGCGGGCCGTGGCAACGGTCGCGAGGCGGCGCGGTCGATCAGCTGGCGCAACGTCGGCGCGGTCGTGTCGGCATCGCCGTGCCAGACGACGCCGAGCGGTAAGCGCGCCGCGGCCGTCGGCGCCAGATCGTCGCGCCGCTCGGCGGCCGCGACCAGCATCGACACACCGGCGGTCGCCAGCGCGTGATCGATCTCCGGCGCGGCGTAGCGGTAGTTGAGCGGCGTCGCGACCAGGCCGGCGCGATGACAGGCCAAATAGTGGACGAACATCTCGGGGGAGTTGGTCAGCAGCGACGCGACGCGATCACCCGCCTGGAGGCCCAGGGCGAGATAGTTCGCCGCCAGTCGAGTCGCCGCTGCGTCGAGCGCCGCATACGTCCAACGCGCATCGTGCGTGATCAACGCCGGCGCGTCAGGCTGGCTCGCCAGACCGCGGGCGAGAATCGTCGCCAGCGATACCGGGCGGTCGAGTGCTGCACCTGACAGGCTCATCGGTCTCGGCAGGTAGTCGGCGATCCCGCCGACCGTCAACGCTTTTCTTGGCGGCGGGGTGAATGCCGAATCAAGACAGGTCGCCGAGAGGGCCCACAGCGAAGCGCGGACTACTTCTCGTCGAAATTCACCACCGCCTCCCAGTCGGACGGCGGCGGATTCTCCAGCAGGGCCCGTGCGCGGCGGATGTAAAGGGCTGATGGGTGATCGTTGGCGCGATCCCCGAGGACGCGCTCAAAGGCGGCAATCGCATCGGCAAAGCGGCGGGCGCGATAGGCAGCAAGACCGGTGGCGAAGTGCTCGCACAGCGCGGCCCAGCGCGCGGCGCCGTCGCCGCCGCCGAGGACTTCATAGATGCGCACCGTGTCGTCCTTGCCCTTCACGCGCACGACGTCCAGCTCGCGCGCCACGATGGCGTCACCGGCCGCGGCGACAGTCGCCTCGCTGGCCAGAATCGTCGTCCCGTACTGCTTGTTGACGCCTTCCAGGCGCGCGCCGAGGTTCACATTGTCGCCCATGACGGTGAGGCTGAGATGGCCGGGCGAGCCCATGTTGCCGAACACCATCGGGCCGCTGTTGAGGCCGATGCGCACGCGCAGCGTCGGCCAGCCGCGCGCCGCGTTGCGCGCGTTGATGATCGTCAGGCGATCGATCATTGCCAGGGCGCTGCGACAGGCGCGCGCGGCGTGGTCCGGTTGCGGCACCGGCGCACCCCACACGGCCATGACCCCGTCGCCGATGTACTTGTCGAGCATGCCGTCCTGCGCGAACACGGTGTCGGTCATCTCACCGAGGTAGGCGTTGAGCAGCTCGACCAACTGCTCGGGCGCGAGCCGCTCGGAAATGTTCGTGAAACCCTGCACGTCGGAGAACAAGACGCTGCGATCACTTTTCTCGCCGCCGAGCCGCAACATCTCCGGCCGCTCGCTGACGTATTCCGCCAGCGCCGGGCTGAGATACATCTCCAGCATGCGGCGTGTGCGGCGGTGCTCGCGGTCGACGGCGACGTAGTGGTGCACGCCGATGGCGGAGTAGGTGAGCGCCCCGGCCAGTGCGGGATAGAACGCGGCGAAGGCGACACCGGTGTGGATGAAAACCCACTGCGTGAACACGAGATACGCCGCGATCACCGCTGCGGCGAGCCCGATGCTGGCCCAGCCGCGGGTCAGCTGAAGCGCCACGCCCAGCAGCACGCAGAGGCCGAAGATGGCGACGATGTCGGGACCACTCCAATCGGGCAGAGCGATGAAGTCGCGGCGCAAGATGTTGTCGAGCACGTTGGCGTGGATCTCGACGCCCGGGTACTCGGCGTCGAACGGCGCGGCGCGGATGTCGCCGACGCCGCGCGCGCTGACACCGACGACGACGTACTTGTCGTGAAACGTCGCCGGCGCAACGCGGCCGTCGAGCACGTCGGCCGCCGCGATATGCGGGAACGTGCGGCCGGGACCGCGATAGTTGATCAGCAGTTTGCCGTGGCGATCGACCGGAATCTGCAAATCGCCGAGCCGGATTTGCTCGACCCCGGACGGGCCGATGCGAATCACCGGCGCGCGGTCGGGCCAGGCGCGCTGCAACATCGCCAGCGACAGGGGCAGCACCAGGCGGTCGTGGAAGCGCAGGGCCAGCGACGCGCGGCGGAACAAGCCGTCGATGTCGGGACCGAAGTTGAAGTAGCCGAGCCCGGCCGCGGCCTCGGCGAGCGTCGGGAGATTCTGCGTCACATGCCGCCCGTGCGGCACCGCCGACTCATCGGCGTCCGGCGCGCGCTGCACCAGACTATAGGCGCTCTCGCCCGCGTAGGGGCTTTCGTCGCCACCGCGGCTGAAGAAATAGCCCAAGACGATGCGCCCGGACGCGCGCACGCTGGCGGCGAGTCGCGCGTCCTCGCCTTGCCCGTTGCCGAGCGCGCGGGTGACCTCCTCGCGGCACTCTGGCGCCAGGCTGTCTCCCAGGCTGCCGATCTCACAGGTTGCGGTCGGCTCGGACTGCACCAGGTCGACGCCGATGATGCGCGGACCGCCGGCGCTGACGCGCTCGAGGAGCTCGCCAACGCGCGAGCGCGACCATGGCCAGCGTCCGAGCTCCAGCAAGCTGTCGTCGTCGACGGTCACCAGGACGACTTCATCGCTGTGCACCAAGCTGCCGCGTTGCTTGAGACGCATGTCGAGCCCGCGCAGCTCGAGGATTTCCATCGGGCGGAAACCCGTCAGGTACAGGACCGCCATAGCGCTGGCCACCACCAGCGCAGTGATGACGGGGACTAGGCGGGCCGAGCCCACGACCGGTTGCTCACATGGAAAAGCGCCAACACGTCGGTGGGCTCGGGCTCAGGACAACCGACAGCGGTCGGCCGGTCGGTAGCTCTACTTGCCGGGAATGCCAAGGCGGCCGCGGTCGCCACCGACCACGTCGAGCGGCTGGCCGGCCACGTCGCCGGTGTTGCGCAGCTCGTCGCGCCCCAGCTGACCGGCCAATCCAGCAGCCGATGGTGCGCGGTCGGGTGCCGGCACCGTGTTGCCGCTGTGGACGCCGGTCGCCGCGGCCAGGCTGCCGACGTTGCCGAGCGCCAGCGGTTGCAGGGCGTCGTCCTCGTAGCGCAGGTAGTCGATGCTGACCGGCTCCGGCGCCGTCGGGCTCATGCCGCGCACCACAGTCGTGCCCTGCGCGGCGGTGACGTACACGGTGTTGTTCAGGCGCTCCGCCAGACTGCGCACCTGGATCCGGCCCTGAATGCCGATCACGTCGGTGGCATCGCGCGCCGGATCATAGAGGATCCAGAACGACGTGCCGCGCACGCCGGCGACGGCGGTCGGCGTTTCGACTTCGTACGCCGCGCCCGGCGTCGTCCCGTAGACTTCGTTGACCAGCGCGCGCGCCTTACCGGCCAGCAGCTTGACCAGTGAGTTGTAGTGGCCGCCGGCCGGATCGAACACCACCTTGTCGACCACCAGCGTCGAATGCTCGGTCAGATCGACCACACTATCGTCGCGAAACACGACGCGCATCTGGCCATCGCCGGTGCGCAGCGTATCGCCGACCTGCACGCCCGCGCCGACCGCGGCCGCAACGAAGGTGCCGTCGTGTCCGATCTCCGCCGTGCCGTGCAGCGAGGCGACGGTGCCGGCGTCTTGCGCGGCGGCCGCCGTCGCCAGACCGAGGCAGGCGACCAGGGCGAACAAACTGAATCGTGTCATGGCTTAGTACCTCACGGAGACGCCAAATGATCCGATCTGCCGATTGTACGTGAAATCCTGCTTGTTCGAATCATTAAATGTCCCGAAGTAGGATGCGATGACGTACAGGTGGTCCCACAGCTCGGGAATGGGCCGCTCGAGCGACAGGATGACGCGGTAGTCGCTGTCGCGGCGCCGCGCCCCCGCGGTTGGATCGCTGAACATACAATTCGCTTCCGGATTCGGCGCGAAGCAGCGGCTCGCATTCTGATACGCTTGATACTCGTAGCGATACGCCGCGTCACCTTGGATCAAATAGGGCAACGCCCATTGCAGCCCGATCTCGAACTCCTGGGCGAAGTACATGTAGGCCTGGTTGTTTGCCTCTTGTTCCGGAGTGCCGCTCAGGTCGGGCGCGGTCGCGCCCAGCTGGTAACCGATGAATAGCAGGCGTTTGGAGTTGCCCAGCTCGAAGAACTGCCGCACGCCGGGAAAATTGTAGAAGCCGTCGAGGTTCGTGTAGCCCGGCTGCTGATAGTGACGAAACTGCATGCGGTAGTAGAAATCGGTGTGGCCGATGCCGTCCTCGCGCACCGAGACCCACGGAAACGCGGTGGCTTCCTGCAGGAAGCTGGAGGTTTGCAGCAAATAGTAGTCGTAGCGGCCGAGCATGCCGATCGAGATGTGATCGAAGTCGTATTGCAGCTGTACGCTCGGACGATTGTCCATCAAGTTGAAGTCGGTGAGCTGGAACTGCAGGCTCTGAAAGAACTCGTAGCTCACCGCCAGACTGGCGCGGCCCCAGCGCAACGGCACGTAGCGGCCGCCGGCGTTGAGCACGGCGCGCCAGTCGCCCTTCCCGGTGACCGAGCCTTGCACGATGTTGTTGGTGCCGAGGTTGACGTTGCTGTCGTACTCCAGGGCGACCGTACCAAAGGCGGAATACGTCGCGCGCCGTGAGCGGTCGATGATCTCCAGATATTGTCCGGCTTCGTGCGCCATCGCGGTGGTCGGACCGTCGGCCTGCACTTGTTTGAAGGCCGTCTCCGCCGTGGCGTAGTCCTGCTCGCGATAGGCGACGACGCCGTCGTAGTACTGCGTCGCCAGGGTCAGCGACGGGTCGACGCGCCGCGCGCGCGCGAAGTTGTCGCTTGCCGAGGCAAAACGATCGAGGCGCAACTGTGCGACGCCGAGATAGAACGAAGCCTGTGCCTCCAGCGTCGGCACTTGTTGCGCTTGCAGCAGGTACGGCTCCGCTTCGGCAAAGCGCTCGGCGTCGACCAGCGCGGTGCCGAGCTCCAGCGCCGCGACCGGAAAATATGGGCGCAGCTTGATTGCCGTCTGCAGATCGTCGATCGCGCCGCGAGAGTCGCCGAGACGGCCGCGCACAACGCCGCGCTGGTAGTAGACGTCGGCATCTTTGGGATCGAGCCCGACGGCGCGATCGAGCAGCGCCTGCGCCTGTGCCAGATCGCCGGCGTTGATCGCCACGACGGCGCGCGCGCCGAGCCCCTGTGATTCCTCCGAGGCGTGCGCCGGCAGCGCGCTGAGCAGCAGCAACAGCAGGGCGGCGCGTCTCATGGCGTAGCGGTCGGCGTCGGCGTCGGAATGTCGGACAGTGCAGCGGGCGGAGGGCTCGGGGTGCGTAGCTGCGACGGGTCGTCGGGGGCTGGCGCCGTGCGGCTCGGAGGGTCCGATGCGCTGACGTCCTGCCGTGTAGAGGTGTCGGCCGCAGCGTCTGCGCCGGCGGTCGGCGTTTCGCTGGGCGGGACTGCGGTGGGCGTCTCGCTCGGCTCGGGGAGCACGGTGAAGATGTAGCGGAAATCGACGTCGCGCACCGGATCGGCGAGGTTCTGCGCCGTGATACGCGCTTCGGCCGGCCCTTCCGGCAAATTCAGCGCCACGCCGTTGGCCTTGAAGCCGGCGAGCTGCAGGTCGCCTTGCGGGCTGCATGGCTTGGCGCCGCCGTCGGCGCAGGCGTCGAGCGTCAGCGGGATGCGCTTGGTGAGCGAGCGGAACTGATTCGGGATCTTTTCGTCCGGCACGGTCACGGTCACGTCGAGCGCCACCGAGTCCGCCGCGACGCCGGTGACCGCATCGGCGACGGTGAAGTCGAACTGCACCGGCGGCGCTTCGGCGCCGCCTTCGGCCGGCGTGAAGTCCTGCAACACGAACGGCAACGACGAGACGTCGATGGTCCCGAGGTTGATCTGCGCGCCGGCGATGATGTTGACGTCCAGCGGCACGCTCTCGAACGACGGCGACGCAGTCTGCGTCTCGTCGCACGGCATCACGCCTTCCGGCTTGACGGTCTTACAGGTCTCGGTGATGCCCGGCACGGCGGGGGCGAAGTCGGTGGCAAAACCGGCGACGGTGACGGTCGCCGGGCCGGGCGCCAGATCGTCGAGCACCAGAATGTTCTGGCCCGGCTCTGGCGACAGCAGCGTCGGGTCGACAGCGACGCAGCACGCTTCGCCGCTGGCCGACTGGAACACCACGCGGCCGGTGACAACGGCGGCCGGCAACGTATCCGATGTGCCGCCGCCGCGGTCCGGCCACATTACGCCGGGTGAACCGGCGCCGCCGCCGCCGCCCGATCCACTGCCTGAGCCACCGCAGCCGGCGGCGATCGCGGCGCAGGCCCATGTCAGCGCGGCGCAAAGGGTACGGGCTGTTGAGCGACGGGTTGCCATTATCGGAGACACCAACGCGTGGGTTGTGTCAGATCTCCAGCTGCGCCGCGACCGCACGCAGCACGTCGGTCACTGGATGGACGGGGTGAACGAGCGAGAACACTCCGGCGCTGGCGAGGCGCACCAGATCCTCGGACAACGGGATGACGCCGGCGACCGGTACCTGATACGTGGCGCCGATCTTCTCGCGCACCGCGGCGGCGTCGAACGGTGGGAGGACTTTGTTGACGACCATGAGAATACGCGGGGTCTCCAATCGGCGGGCGAGATCTACGGTCACCGCTGTGCCTTGATAATCTTGATGATCGGCGCGCAGCACGATCACTAGCGCATCCGAGATGGCAATTGAGAGTAAGGTCTCTTCGTTCACCCCGGGGTGCGTGTCAATGAACAGCACGTCCAGCGCCAAGGCGCGTTGCAGGGCGCGGAAGCCGTCGTTGAGGCGGGAAACGTCGTAGCCCTCGCGCAGCACGCGCGCGATTTCGCCGGTGCGCAGGCTCGACGGAATGAGAAACAGCGCCGCGCCGGGCGCCGCCGGGGGGGCCGCCTGGCCGAGCACGCTGCTGACGTCATACGCCGCTTCCTCGACCGCGCAGCGCCCCCACAAGTAGTCGTTCAACGCTTTGCCGACGCGCTCCTCATCGAAGCCGAAGAGGACGTGAATGCCGGGCGACTGCACGTCCGTATCGACGATGCCGACGCGTTTGCCGCCCAGCGCCGTGAGCACGGCGAGATTGGCGGTCAGGTTCGACTTGCCGGTGCCGCCGCGGAACGAATGGACGGAGACGATCTTCGACATAACGGCCTCCGCCTCGGTTCAGCCGCGCTCGCGCAGCACGCGCGCCTTTTGCTCCAGCGCGCGGAAGTAGTCGGTGTCGGCGATCTCAGCGACCTGGCGAGCCCGTTTCACCTCGTCGATTTGGACGTGCAGCTCCTGAATCTGACGGCGCAAATGGTCTTCGCGCACGTAGACTTCGAGCGCTGCGGCGGCGAGCGTCGACAGCGCCTCGACCACCGAGACGATGCCGCCGTCGAACGGTACGACGACGCCGCTCTCCGCATCGAGCGCATTGATCAGCTGCAGCACGCCGATGACGCGGCCGTCGGCGTTCTTCAACGGAACGGTGAGAAAGGACGTCGAGCGGTAGCCGGTGTTGCGGTCGAAGGCGAGCGTGCCGGAGAACTCGAAGCCGTCGGCGTCGTAGGCGTCGGCGATCGCGACCGAGGTGCCGGTCAGGGCGGCCCAGGTCGCGACGTTGCGCTCGTTCGGTGCCCCGCTGATGGCGTCGCGCATCGGCAGCGGCGGAAAGCTGATCGGCTGCTCGCTGGTGCCGCCGAGCGCAACCCCGAGCGAGTCGTTGCGCAGGATGACGAACTCCAGACAATCGTCGTCTGTGCGCATGTACAACGTGCCGCCATCGGCGCGGCACAGCGTCTTGGCCTCCAACAGGATGCGTTCGAGCAGCGCATGATAGTCACGCGCCCCGAGCAGCGCGACGCCGATCGGGATCACCGCGTTGACCACCGCTTCGAAGCGATGCTCGAGACGCGCGATCTGCCGCTGTTGCGCAGCCAATACCGCTCGCGTGTCGTCGAGCGGCATCATTGCGATTCCCTCCTCTCCGGCGATTCGCCCCTCGCTGTGGTGGTCGAGCATTGAGCTCCCTGTCGTCGAAGAACCGGGCGCATGGTGGGGTTGGCTGCAGCCCTAGCCCGCGCTGTGCCCGTCGAGGTCCGTAAGAAACGCGTAGAGTTGCCGTAAATTCCAGTCCACACGAATCTGGCTTGGGCCGGGAAACTCATCGGGATGCGCTGGGCCGCGCCTGCGGCTCCGCGCTCGCGTGCGGCGACAGCGCCGCGGTCAAGCTGCTGCCGAGCGGGCGCGATTCGAACATGTGCAGAGCGAAGCGCTCGACCAGGTCCTCGCAGACGCGAATGCCGCGCACGCTGTTGCCGTGTGAGTCGAGCAAGGGCGAGAACACACCGATGCCGGCCTGACCCGGCACGACGGCGATAATACCGCCGCCGACACCGCTCTTCGCCGGCAGGCCGACCTTGTACGCCCATTCCCCGGCGTAGTCGTACATGCCGCACGTGTACATGATGCTCAGCAGGTCGCGGACGTATTCGACCTCGACGGCGCGCACGCCGGTGAGTGGATTGACGCCGCCGTTGGCCAGCGTCGCCGCCATCATCGCCAGGTCGCGACAGCTCACCAGGATCGAGCATTGCTTGAAGTACAGATCGAGCGACTCCTCCAGGCGGTCGTCGAGGATGTCGAAGTTGCGCATCATGTGCGCCATGGCGCGGTTGCGATGGCCGGTGGCGCGCTCCGAGGTGAACACGGCCATGTCGACATGGACCTCGTGGCCGACGTAGCGACCGAACGTCTCCAGGACATTGTTGAGGCGATCCGCCGGTCCCTCGCCAACCACCAGCCCCGCCGCGGCGATGGCGCCGGCGTTCACCATCGGATTGAACGGCCGATGCGTGTGCTCTTCGAGCTCGATGGCGTTGAAGACGTCGCCGGTCGGCTCGACACCGATTTTGCGCAGCGTGGCCTCGCGGCCGTGCTGGCTGAGCGCCATGCCGTAGACGAACGGCTTCGAGATCGACTGGATCGTAAACGTCTGGTTCGAGTCGCCGAACTCGAAGAGCTGGCCGCCGGTGGTCACCAGGCAGATGCCGAACCAGCTGGGGTCGGCCTTGCTCAGCTCCGGGATATAGTCGGCGACGTGCCCCTCGCTCAGCGAGCGATACTTCTCGTGCAACTCACCGAGGAACGCGCGCAGCGGCGAAGCCACGGCTCGATAGTGGCCGACCAGGGCCGATACGTCGTCACGCGAAGAAGTCATCGGAGAGACAAGAAAACCCCCAAGAAGCCTGTCGAGGCGCAAGAATCATGCGCTCAAAATATTCTGCACCGATAAAGGCGATCGTCGGCATCCGGACCGCCTATGCTCGACCGTTGGGCACGCCGCTGCCCAAGGATTGAGCCCTGGTTCGGACGCCCGATGAGGCCCGCCGGCCGCCACGGAGGAGGAGGTTCCACAATTGAACGGAATCGCCAGGGCTCGACGCGCCGACGCCGCGTTTGTCGTGGCGCTACCGATCGTGTAGCCGAGGACGTTCGCCTCTCGCCAACCGTGTCGACTTCAACGCCGCTACCCAAGCGCCGCCTGGCGATCCTCGCGCGCGCCCTTGCCGGCCTGTTCACGCCGCCGGCGCCGCGCACCTTTCCGGCGCTCGACGACGCGGCGCTGTCCAGCGCCTGCGGACGGATCGAAATCGTGCGCGATGCCAACGGCGTGGCGCACGTCTTCGCCGACGACGAGCGCGACCTGTACCGCGCCGCAGGTTGGCTGCAAGCCGCCGATCGTTTTTTCTTCCTCGATATCATCCGCCACCTCGGTGCCGGCCGGCTGTGCGCCTTTGTCGGCGACCTCAAGGTCCCGGACGCGGTCGAGGGCTTCGGCGGCATGCGCGTCGCCGACATCGACGGCTTCCTGCGCCCGCTTGCCTTCGAGGCGCAGAGCCGCGCCGACTTCATGCGTCTGACGCCGCGCGCCGCCGGCTTGCTGGAGGCGTTCGCCGGCGGCGTCAACGCTGCGCTGCATGCCGCGGGCGGAGTCTATCCGCCCGAGTACCTGTTCGCCGGCGCACTGCGCGCCTGGCAGCCGGCCGACTGCCTGCTCAACGGTCGCACCTGCGCCTTCGTCGTCTCGACCACCGGGTTCGAGAACGAACGTCTCTTCGACGGGGTGCGCGGCGCCTTCGGCGACGGGCTGGCGCGCCGTCTGTATCCCGATGCGCCGTGGGCGCGCGCGCCGACCGGCTATGCGGTGGGCGGCGGCGACGACGACGTGCCGCAGCCGCCGATCGGCAACGTCGCCGCCGGCAGCAACAATTGGGCAGTCGCCGGCGCGCTCAGCGCCAGCGGCAAGCCGGTGGTGGCGAACGATCCGCATGTGCCGTTCCTGCCGCTGCCGACCTTCTGGCATCATCTACATCTCGAGGGCCCAAATCACCACGTACAAGGCGGCATGTTCCCCGGCTTTCCCGGCTTCGGCTTCGGCCACAACGGCGCCGTAGCGTGGGGCTGCACGACCGGGTTCCGCGACGCCTTCGACGTGTACCGCGTGCACCGCCTGGCCGACGATCCAACGCGCTACCGCACGCCGCACGGCAGCGGCGTCATCACCAAGCAGCGCGAGACGTTGCCGGCGCGCTGGCGGCGCCGGGTCACGCTGGAGTGGGAGAGCTGCGAGCACGGCATCCTGTATCGCGACTGGACGCATCATGACGGCGTCGAGCTGGCGGTGCGCGTCGTCCCGTCCGATCTCGCCGGCTTGTTCGAAGGCTATCTCGGCCTGGCCGAAGCGCAGACGCTTGAGGCGTTCCGCGCCGCACTGGCGCGCTGTCACGACGGTCCGTTCGATTTCAATCTGGTCTACGGCCACCGCGACGGTGCCATCGGCTGGGAGCTGTTCGGCCGCACGCCGCAACGCGGTGACGGCCTGTTCGTGCGCGACGCGCACGATCCCGAGGCGCAGTGGCAGGGCTGGGTGCCGTTCGAGGCGATGCCGAAGCAGCGCGATCCGGCGCGCGGCTATGTCGCGACGGCCAACTCGCGCACCGATCCGCAATGCGACATCGCCTTCACGGTCACGCATTGCGAGCCGCGTTACCGCACCGAGCGCATCGAGCGCTTGCTCGAGGCGCGCGCCGATCACAGCGCCGCGAGCTTCGCGGCGATGCAAAGCGATCTCACCGGCGACTACGCGCCGGCGCAGCGCGACGCCCTGCTGGCGGCGATCGGCGAGGTCGGCGGCAACGCGGTCGCGCAGCGCGCCGTCGCGGTGCTCGCCGCATGGGACGGATCGTTTCCCAGCGACGCCGCAGGCGCGGCGCTGTACGCCATGCTGCAGCGCGATTTGCCGCATCGCCTGTTCACGCCGCTGCTCGGCGCCAAGCTCGGTCCGCGCTATGCCAACGGCCGCCGTGCCATGCCGCGCATGCACGCGTTGCTGCTCGACGCCGCCGATCCGTTGCGCGCAGACATCGAGCGCGCCGCGTGCCATTCGATCGCGGCGATCGTGCGGCACTCGTTCTTCGCCGTCGTACAAGAGCTGGCGACGCGCCAAGGTCCCGATCCGAGCCGCTGGCGCTGGGGCGCCGTGCAGCGCGTTCGCCTCGGCACGGTGCTGTCGCTGCTGCCCGGCATCGGCCGGAGATACGTCGCGCTCGATGCCGACTTCCCGGGCGACGAGTACACGGTCAACCCGTCGCGCTCGATCATGCTGCGCGGGAATCTCTATGCGCTGGTCGGCGCCACCAGCCGCTTCATCTGCGATCTGGCCACGCCGGAGGAAGCGCTGTTCGCCCACAGCGCCGGACCCAGCGCCGACGCGCGCAGCACCTTCTTCCGCAGCGGCGCCGAATCGTGGCAGCGCTTCGAGTACTTCCGCTGCGCGCTGTGGCGCTCCCCCGCCGAGGTGCCGAACGTCGTCGAGCGCGCCGTGGTCGGGCCCGCGGCGCTGAGGCATTTCACGCACGATCGTCGCGACGTGCGCGATTGACCCTGCGCCGCGGCTCTCGTAGCGCTGCCGGGGTCGACGATGTCTACACGCCGCGGTGGTTTTCGCGCTGTCGTGCGCTGGCTTGGCCGCGGCGCGCTGGTGCTGGCTCTTGCCGTCGGTGCGCTGTTGTGGCGCACCGGCGGTCAGTATCCGCCGGCGTCGGTGCGCTTGGCCGAGGTCAGACAGCCGGCGCCGTTTGCGCCACCGCCCGATGCGCCCGCGCAGTCGCCGGCGCGCCGCTCGGTGGTCGTCATGGTCTTCGACGGCTTCGCGCCCTCGATGCTCGACGGGGTGGCCACACCGACGCTCGATCGCCTGCGGCGCGAGGGCTCGTGGACCTACGATATGGTGCCGCCGTTTCCTTCGATCTCCCTGGTCGGCGGCTTCACGCTGAGCACCGGCTGCTGGCCGGAGCATCACGGCATCATCTCGAATCGGTTCTTCGATCCGGCGCGCGGCTTCTACGATCACTCGCGCGATGCCGATTGGGGAACCGGCTGTGAGCACCTGCAGCAGGCGGCGGAGCGGCAGGGGGTGCCGACCGCTACGCTCGGTTGGTATGGCGAGGTGTCGGCGACGCACGGCAAGCAGGCGCGCGATGTGGAGTTCGCGGCGACGTGGGACCAATATCCGACCGATACGTCGCGCGCGCAGGAGGTGGTCGATCTGCTGGCGCGACCCGCGGCGCAACACCCGCAACTCGTTCTCGCCTACTTCAGGGGGCCCGACGGGGCGGCGCATTTCAAAGGGCTGGGCTCGTCCGAGGTGCGCGCGGCGGTTGCCGAGAGCGATCGCGCCGTGGCGACCGTGCTCGCCGCGCTCGAGCGGCTCGGCAATGCGGCGCTGATCGTCACCACCGATCACGGCATGCTGCCGACCACCGACATCGTCAACGTCGAGTATCTGCTGCGCCGCCGGCACATCGCGGCACGACTGGCGGCGACCGGCACAACGGCGTTCATCTATCTCGACGATCCGTCGCAGCGCGGCGCCGCGATCGAAGCACTGTCGAAGCACGATGCCTTCGATCTCATCTTGCCCGAGGCGCAACCGGCATGGTCCCATCTTGGTACGGGTGCGCGCGTCGGCGACCTGATCGTCTCCGCCAAACCGCCCTATGCGATCGAAGATCGCGGCCAACTGCCGTGGTTCGTGCGCTGGATCGCGTGGACAGGCCCGGAGATGCTCGACGCGCGCTCGTCGCTGCACGCGAGCCACGGCTACCCGCCGGACACGCCGGGCATGCACGGCGTGTTCTACGCCTGGGGCGACGGGGTGCGGCGCGCCAATCACCTCGCGCGCGTCGACGCGATCGATCTGCATCCGACCGTGACACGCCTACTCGGCATCCAGCCCGGTCAACCAGTCGACGGGCAGCCGGTCGAGAGCCTGTTTAGCGACGGCTGAGCGCGAGGTCGGTGTCCGGCGCCGCCGTGCAGCGCGGTGGTGCCCAGGTGCGCGGCTGAGCGGGCGGGGCGCCCGCCGCCACGGAAGAGCAGCAATGTCGGCGAAGAGTCGCGGTGCGTCAGCGGTCGAGCAGGCGGACGATCCGTTCCGGGTCGACGAGGATGAACAAGCCCTCGGCTTCGACCGTGACCGCATCGTCGACCAGCAGCTGGCCGCGGCTGTGCACCTTGCGTTCGTCGCGGCGCTCGATCCAACCCTCGAAGCGTACAGCGCGGTGCAGCGGAGTGGGGGCGCGGAAGCGCAATTCCAAGCGCGCCGTCGGCCCCGCTGCGCCCTGCATCAAGTTGGCGACGTTGAGGACTTGATCGAAGGCGGCGGCGAGCGCCGCGCCGTGCACACAGCCGGGCGGACCCTCGTACGGGCGCGTGAATGTGACGTCGCCAACCGCCCGCGGCTCTTGCCATGTGATGACGATCGGCGGCGCAAGCGGATTCCAGCGCCCGGTGACGTAGTCGTACGGCATCCAGTCGCTCGGCGTCTCGCCGCCGCCTGGATAGCGCTCCGGCGGGGGATCGGTGACCGCGCCAGCCAGCTCAGCGCTGATCGCATCGACGCGTGCCGCGGCGTCCAGCAGCAGTGCGGCGTCGCCTTTGACGGAGACGGTCGTGTCGATCATCCGGCGAACACTGGCGGCGAGCGCGGCGAGCGGATCCGAGTGCGAGTCAGGCATGCCGCGCAGCATACAAGAAGAGGCGGCGCTGAGCGCTGGCGCGCGCCCAGCTCGCCTGCCAGCCGTCCGGGTAGCGGCCGACCCTATGTCGGCCTGGCGGTGCGCAGCACCGCCGCGTTGGGTGGTAGGACTCCGCGCGGCGCTCAGCCACCTAAAAGTCGGTCTCCAAGCGCACGCGCGCGTTGTCGTGCAATGCCAGCAGGCGTTGGCGCGCGCCGCGTTCGTGCTTGAGATAGAGATCGAACCACGCCGTCGACGCCGCGATCGTCGCGTCGACCGCGGCGGCGTCGCCCGAGCCGACGTACGGCAGAATGTGCCCGCCGCCGATATGGGTCAGCAGCGCCTTTGGCGCCTCCGCGACCGCATAGGCATCCAGGGCGCTCTGGTACGGAACTGTGTCGTCGGCATCGCCGTGGATGATCAGCAACGGCGGGCCGATCGCGCCGTCGTACATGCCGTCGGGATAGGGGATCAGGCTGCCGGCCATCGGCACCGCCGCGCCAATGCGCGGATCGCGGCAGCAGGTGTTGAGTGCGATGCCCATGGTCGTCATGCCGCCGAGCGATTGGCCGGATGCGCCGATGCGGGCGGGATCGATGAGGTGGAACAGCGGGCTGGCCGAATCGTCGGCGAGCGCCAGAATGCGGTCGATCAAGAAGCTTTCATCGGCGGGCTGGTTGACCACGTCCGCGGCGATGGCGCCGCCCGGCGCGCCGCCGTTGGAGAGCGGGAAGTCCGGCGCCGCGACGACGTATCCGGCGCGCGCCCAGGCTTCGAGGATGACGAAGTACAACCGGCCGAACGCGGTCAGGCCATGTCCGAAAATGATGAATGGAAAACGTTGGCCGGCGACCGGCGGCGCACCGTTGCGGACCGGCGCGTCGATGTCGCCGGCGGCGGGGTAGTAGATCGTCGTCGGCAAGGTGCGTGACGCGGCGCCGGGGTAGCTGCCGTTTGCAGCGGTCGGGCGCGTCGCGTCGACGAACGTCATGCTGATCGTGCCGACGGCGAAATCGCCGTCCGGCGCGGCCGCCGTCGTCGCGCCGTGCGCGCCGCCGCCGCAGGCGGCGCACGTCAACAGGATCAGCAAAACGAAGCGGCGCATATTGCCGCCGTACCACAGCCATGCGCGCATTCGTCAACGCCTTTCAGAGCGCGGGTTCTGTGGTGCTCAGGGGGTCGCGGACAGCACACCACGGGCGAACATCGAGCGAGAGACCCCGCGGCCGCGCGCGCTGCGCGCAGGCTCGTGCTACACGGCGGCGCATGTCGATCGAGATCAGACCACTCGCCGACGTCGATGTGCTCGCCGCCGAACGCGTGTTCCGTCTCGCGTTCGGGACCTTTCTCGGCGTTCCCGATCCGCTCACCTTCAGCGGCGACTGCGGGTACGTGCACACGCGTTGGCGTATCGAGCCGCGCGGCGCCATCGCGGCGTTCAGCGGCGGCGAGCTCGTCGGCTCCAACTTCGCGTCGCGTTGGGGCCGCTTCGGTTTCTTCGGACCGCTCAGCGTGCGGCCCGATTTGCAAGATCGCGGCGTCGCACGCCAGCTGCTCGACGCGACGATGCGCCGCTTCGACGACTGGGGCATCGGCGCGGCCGGGCTGTTCACTTTTCCGCAGAGCGCTAAGCACATCGGCTTGTACCTGTCGTACGGCTTCTATCCGCGTTTTCTCACCGCGGTGATGGCAAAGGCGGTCGGCGCGTCGGCGGTGCTGCAGCCGGCGGCGTGCGCCTCGATGCTCGGCGCCGCGCAACGCGAGTCGGCCCTCGCTGCCTGCCGGGCGTTGTGTGACACGCTGCACGCGGGGTTGGATCTCAGCGGCGAGTCGCACGCCGCGCAGGTGCATGGGCTCGGCGATACGCTGTTGTTGTACGACGGCGACGCACTGAGCGGCTTTGCCGTCTGCCACGTCGGCCCTGGCACGGAGGCGGGCAGCGGCGTCTGCTACGTCAAGTTCGGCTGCGTCGCGGCGCCGGCGCGGCGGATCGCTTTGCGCGACTGCTGGCCCTGTGCGAGCGTTTTGCCGCGCTGCGCGGCGCGACCCAGGTCGTCGCCGGCACGAACACGGCGCGCGAACCGGCCTACCGTGCCATGCTGGCCGCGGGCTACCGCACGTTCATTCAAGGCGTCGCCATGCCGCGGCCCAACGCCGCCGGGTTCTGTCATCCCGACGCATGGGTGATCGACGATTGGCGATGACGGCCGCAACGCCGTCCCTCATCGAGAGGCATCTTGCGAGCGGCGTCGCGTCGGCAAAGAGGCGGGCGCCGCAACCGTGACCGGCCCGCGCTGGCCCCTTGCACCGGGTCGATCCCAGGGCTACGGCAGGCGAACACCGTTACGGAGGCTCCGCATGCGTTTGCATCACGCTCTGGCCATTCTCACGGCCGCATTTGCGCTCACCGTCTTCGCTCCCGCCGTGCACGCCGGCGGCGATTGGAACGACAGCGAAGTGAAATGGCGCACGTACGACGACGGCCTGGCCGAGGCGAAGAAGACCAAAAAGCCGATCGTGTTGATCTTCTACACCGAGTGGTGTCCGCACTGCGCCAACTACAGCAAGCTGTTCCACGATCCGAAGGTGGTCGCGAAGACGAAAGAGTTCGTCATGATTCGGCTCGATGCCGACAAAAACAAGGATCTCGGCAAAACGTACTCGCTGGACGGCGGCTACATCCCGCGCACCTTTTTCCTGACGTCGGCCGGGACCATCGACCCGGACCTGCATGCGCCGCGCGATCAGTACAAGTACTTCTACGACGAGAAGGATCCGGCCTCGATCCTCGCCGGCATGGACGCGGCGCAGAAGAAGTTGGCGAAAAACTGAAGGGCCGTTGCTAGCCTGGATGTGACAGAAGATTCACCACAGAGGCACAGAGAGCAGACGGAAACTCCGGCGATCGGTGTTGTTTCCAAAGCCCATCAGCGATGTGGTTTGAAAGCGATCAGGGCATCGCCGCAAATTGAGGCTTTCTCTGTGCACTCCGTGCCTCTGTCGTGTTCCGATCAAGGGTGGGCCGGTCACTCACTCGGGCTGGCCTCGCCACGAATAATCTAAGGACCTGCAATCATCAGCCCGGCGCTACGTAGATCGGCGACGACCAGGCGCGCTCTTCATTGTCGGTCAGGCAGTCGTCGTCGAACGGTGTGCGATAGTCGCCGAAACACGGGTGTACTTTCACGCAGTTCCCGGCCGCGTCGTAGTCGCAGCGCAGCGCACCGGCGTTGACTGCCGGGGTCGGCTCCTGAATGGCCCGCACGTAGTAGACCGCGTCGCGGTTGGCGACGGTGAAATCCGGATCGTCGAACTCGATCGTGCAGCCGTCCGCGTTGCGCGGGCAGTCGAAGCGCCGCCACGGATCCTCGATCAGCTTGCCGACCGGCTCGCCCTTCACGCGCTGCGGCCGGATGCGCACCACCTCGATGCGCGTAATGGCGCGGCGCACATCGCTGGGGTTGTAGCACTCGCCGCGGCACAGGCGGTCGAGCCGCGCCGGCGTCAGCGCGTCGGTGGCGTGCTCGGGGCAACCGGGCAACTGCGCGAAGGCGCCGGCGGCCGAGACGCGGAAGTGCGGTGTCTGCGACATCGTCGCGTCGCCGCCCATCGGCACGTCGCCATTCGGGCCGTTGAGCAAATTGAACCACAGGAGAATGCGATCGCCGCTGGTGGCGTAGACCTCGCGGCGCTTGAGCGCCTGCCAGATCGCATCGCGATCGCGCCCTTCGCTGTGCACAGCGACGATGCCGCCGGTCATGAAGAACGACGCCTGCCGTTCCAGATCGACTTGTTGGAATCCGTTGATGTCGCTGTTGTCGGGATCGAAGTGTACCGCCTCTTTGGTCGGCTTACCGATCGGCGGGAAGATACGATCGGCCCACGCCTCACTGATCGGGCCGGCGGTCTCGGTGTTGACGTGGCGCCCGAACTCTTTGAAGCCGGTGCCCGGGCGCGCCGAGTGATTGTCGCTCGAGCCGATGAATCCCAAGTGGAAGTGGCGCGGGTTGGTCGGATCGTCGAAGTTGCCGATGGCGCTAATGTACTGCACCGAGCTGAGCGGCCGGCTGTTGAACGCCGGGTTGAAGCAGTCGCGGCAGTAGCCGCAGTCCTTCCAGTCGTCGATGGTCGAGCCGGGGATCGTCAGGCGGCCAGCAGCTCCGGCGGAGAGATACGTCAGGCGGGCCTCGCGGACGCGCTTCTCGCACTCGTCGGCCGGCGTGTCGCCGCAGCGCTGGCGGATGATCTCACCGGCTTGCCAGCAGCACGGCAGATAATCGCGCGTCGCTTCGGGACAGGTCGCCTTGCCATCGGCGTCGAAGATGACGTCGCGCCATTCGCGATACTGCTCCGAGTTGCCGTGTCCGGAATATACTTCGATGAGCGTCTGCTTGCCGGGATCGTATTGCGCGCCCTTGAGCTGCTTGTCCCAGGCGCTACCGGGCGGCGTATAGAGACCCCAGGTCGTGCCGTGCGGGATGACGATGGTGTCGAAGCCCCACTGCGACAGCTTCTCGAACAGCTCTTCCGGCGTCTGCGCCGATTCGTGGCAGTCCACCGGCAGCTGCCGCGAATCCACGCCTTGCGGGCACATCGTCTGCGCCGCCAGCTCCTGCTGATACTTGCCGACGTCGAAGTAGCGCTGCCGGTTCGACCAGTCGAACAGCGGCAGCTGGATGCGCTGCCATAGCGGCGGCCCGTGGCGCAGTGCGCCGACCAGCTGCGGGCTCAACGCGCTGATCGGGCGCGCCGGCACTTGGTCGTCGCCCAGATCTTTGAAGATGACGTTCTTGTGGCCGTAGTGATCGGCCGGTGTGCGGCCGACCTGCGTCCACTCCCAACCGATGAACGCCACCATGTCGGGATTCTTCGGATCGCCGGCAAGCGCGTTGCATTGGCGGATCGAATCTTTGGTTTCCTGCCAGTGCTGCGCCGAGATGCCCTCGGCGTGATCGTTGATGCTCCAGAAATCGAGGCCGGAGCAGTAGCGCGCGAAGTCGCACGCGTCCGCCGGCGGATGGACGCCCTCGCCACCGAGAAACGGCAAGCTGCGCATGAACGCGTCCGGCGAGAACGTGGTGTGGACGTGCAGGTCGCCGAACAGGATCTGCTTCTGCGGCTGCTGGGCAGCGGCCGGATCGAGCGCCGTGTGCGCGACGCGCTCGGCGTCGGTGCGGGCCGCGACCACGGCTTGCGGCACCGCCTTGCCCTGAATCTCTCCCGGGCCTTGATGCTGTCCGCGACAGCCGGTGACGACTACGGCGACGCCGACGGCGATTAAACGCGATGCAATCGACATGGACCCCCCTGCACGACAGACTCAAAAATGCAGAGCGCAACCTACGCAGAGATCGCGCCGAATTTCGACTGACTGGCCATCTCTGTGCGCCGGCGCTGCGCTGCGGTGAAGACGTTGCGGCGCCAACGGTCAGGTGAGCGTGCTCAGCGGCTCGATCTGCAACGGCGGCGGCTCGTGCTCGATCAGATACTCGAACTGGGCGCGGAACTGCTCGACGCTGAGACCGGCGGTGTCGGCGAACCTGGCCAGCTCCTCCGGCGTATCGAAGTCGTCGCGCCGCAAGCGGATCATGTAGCGCCGCGCGATGGCGTAGCGCGCCGAATGGATGTCGACCAGGCGCACGCGCGTCCGCCCGGTGTCGGGATCGAGCAGCTGCGCGAATGGAATCGGCACGAAGTGGCCGCCCTGCATCGACACCATCGCCGCGCTGCCGCCGGCGATCAGATATTTGGCGGCGCAGTAGCCGAGGTCGCGCGTGTACTCCATGTCGACCGGAATCGGATCGGCACAGCGCAGCTCGTAACCGATGTTTTTCGAGGAGACCATCGTCTTGAAGCCGAGATCCTTCAGGCGCTCGAGCACGGCGCGCTTGAGGATGTCGGCGATGTCGATCTCCGAGATGCGAATGTGGCCGTGCGCGTCGCGCTCGACATCGTCGCGTGCGCCGAGGTCGGATTGGCGGATGCTCTCCACGACCCCCTCGGCGACCACGGCGACCCCATGGCGCTGGCCGAGGCTGCGCCGCTTGATGATCGCGCCGACCAGCGTGTCGACGATGGTCCGCAGCGGCACGTCGGCGCCGAACTCTTCAGGGATCAACGTCAGCGTCGCGCCGGCGGCCTTGCCCATGCCGAGCGCCAGATGGCCGGCTTTGCGACCCATGGCGACGACGATGTACCAGCGCGAGGTGGTGTGTGCGTCGACCATCAAGTTCTTCACGATGTCGGCGCCGACGTGGCGCGCGGTCTGAAAGCCGAAGGTGTCGATCTCGGCCGGCAGCGCGAGATCGTTGTCGATCGTCTTCGGCACGTGCACGACGCGCAGACGGCCGGCCGAGTGTTGCTCCAAACGCATGGCGGAAAAGGCCGTATCGTCGCCGCCGATGGTGATCAGCTGCGCGACATTCAAGCGCTGCAGCGACGCGACCGTCGTTTCGAGCAGCTGCGGGTCGGTAGTCGGGTTGGCGCGTGCGATGCCGATGCAGGAGCCGCCGCGGAAATGGATGCGGCTCACCGATTCGATGGTCAGCGGCCGCACGCGCTCGATGTTACCGCGCATGAGATTCTCGAAGCCGTCTTCGACGCCGAGCACGTCGACGCCTTCGAGCACGCTGCGAATCGTTGCCGCGCCGATGACGCTGTTGATGCCGGGGGCCGGACCGCCGCCGACCAGGATCGCCAACTTCGTTCGCTGACTCACTGTCGCACTCCTCGTGCGTGCCCGGCGCACACCGTCTGTGATGTGCGGCGAACGTTCGCGCGCAGGCGCTGCGCCGTCAAGTAGCGCGCAGCGACGCGAGGTAGGCGGCGCTCGCTACGCTGCCGCGCGTCGGCCTCAGCCGGCAATCGGGCCGGGCGGCGCGCGGCGCAGCACCCACGCGCGCTCGGCACCGATGCCCTTGAGCCGCACGGCGCGCAGATGGCGCAGGATGAACCGAGCATCGTCGCCCAGCCGTGCGCCGAGCCCACCGGCGAGCAGAACGGCGCCGGGGCGCGCGAAGTTGGCGAGCCGACTGGCGAGATTGACGGTCGGTCCGAACAGATCGCCTTCCCACGCCAGCACCGGCCCCATGGCGAGCCCGACGCGAATGTTCGGCAGCTCGGCATCGCGTCCGTAGGCTTCGACCAGCGCCAAGGCGATCTCGGCGGCCTGGTGCGGCTCGTCGACGGCGAACATGACTTCGTCGCCGATCGTTTTCACGACGCGGCCGCCGTATCGCAGGATGTGCTCGTAGGCCAGCGCCTCGAAGCGATCGACCATCGCGGCCAGCGTCGGCACGTCGACCGAGCGGCTGAAGGCGGTGAAGCCGGACAGATCGGCGAACCCGACGACCGTCTCGCGGCCGCTGCTGGACGGCGCCGCCGCGAGGCGCAACACCGCGGCGATGACGTGTCGGCGCCACGCGTGGCGCACGAACTGTTCGAGCTGCGGCGCTTGTTCGATGATCGATTGGATCGCCGTCGCCAATGGCGCACCGCCGTCGCCGAGCTGCGTGCTGACGCGTTCCAGCGTTGCCGAGACCTGCGCGTCGGCGACGCGCGCCAGGGCCTGCCCGACCACACGCGTCTGTTGCACGACCATCTCTTCGCTGGCGCCGCGCTCGGCCATCATGCCGTGGATCGCCGCCAGCACTGCCGTATCGGCAGCGGTGAAGACCGGATCGTCGTCGTCGACCGGCGGAAAGCCCAGCGCTTGCCACAGGCGCCGTGCCTGCTCGATGTCGATGCCGGCCTGTACCGCGATCTCACGCCGACTCAGCGTCGCCGAGCCGATCAGCGCCTCCGCGAGTTGATTGGCGATGCGTTCCAGGGCCGCGCCGTCTTCCGCCATGCCGCCTTTTAGCGCGCCGGCGGCCTCGATGACGAGCCGCGGCGCGCGCCCGCTGCCGCATGGTCCGACCTGGGCGTGTCGCCTTCACGGACAAACGATCACCACAGACGAACACGGACAAACGCAGATAAATCCTCCGGCGTCAGCATGCGTTGCACGCGCCGCGCCCAGGGCCCGATCGTCTTCTGGAAATCAAAAGAAACGGCAGACCAGCCTGAGCGCGCGGCGACATCACGCTACGAGCGGCCTCCGCTCTTATCGATGTTCATCTGTGGCGATCTCCTGTCTTCTCCCGGACCCATCATCCCATCTCAGCGACGCGCACATTGTCGTCGACTTGATCGCTCGGGTGGAGGATCACCGGGACGCCGTCGTCAAGGCCGCTGATGAGCTCGGCGACGTTTTGGTTGCGCGCGCCGATTTGCACCGGCCGGCGATGGGCGCGCCCGCCGTCGACCGTGAAGACCATCCATTGATCCTGCCGGCGGAAGAGGGCGCTGGTCGGCACGGTGAGCACGTCAGCGCGCTCGGCGATGACGATACGCGCTTCGATACGGAAGCCGTCACCCAGCGTCGCGGCGCCATCGGTGAAGTCGCCGACGATGTTGACGCGCTGTTCCTCGACCCCCAGTGCCGACACTTTCTTGAAGCCGGAGGGCTCGACGACGCGCACGCGTGCGGTGAGCGGCGTGCTGCCGCCCCACTCCTCGATCAGTATCGGTGCGCCGGGATGGACCTTGACCGCATCGGTCGACAGCACATCGACGACGATCTCGAGCTGCTGCGCGTCGCCGATCTGCAACAGCTCGGCGCCGGCGTTGACCACCCGCTCGCTCTTCTCCGGCACGCGCAGCACCTGCCCGTCGATCGGCGCGCGCAATTCCAAACAGCCCGGCTCGCCGGAGGCACACGCCGAGACCAGGCTGGCGCTGCCGTCGCTACTGCCGGGCGCCATCAGTGCGGCGCGCGCCGCGTCGAGGTTGAAGCGCGCCGCGCGCGACGAGAAATCCGCGGCTTCCAGCTCCTTGCTGCGCGCCGTCTCGGCCGTTTCGGCCATCTCGCGCTCTTCGACACCGATGGTGCCTTGCTTGCCCAGCTCGCGCGCCCGCGCCGCGGTGCGCGCCGCCTGTTGCTGCGCGGCGCGCGCCTGCTCGACGCGCGCATCGGCCTCGCGCACGGCAGCTTGCGCCGCCTCGATGCGCGCGGCGGCTTCGGCGCGCGCTCGCGGGTCGAGCGGCAGTGGACGCATCTGCGCGACGACGGAGCCCTGCGCGACGCGGTCGCCCGGCTCGAGGTTCAGCCGCGAGACGCGTCCCGCGATCGGCGCCGCGACGACGAAGCGGTCGCGCACGCGCGTCTCGCCCTCCTCGTCGACGGTGACCACGACCCGGCCGCGCGCCACATGGCCGATCTCGACGCGCACCGGCACCGGCCGGAAGACGAGAAAGAGTAGTCCCAGCGCCAGCAGTCCCGCCGCCGCCCAGCCGATACGTCTTCGCATCCACCCACCCGGTCCTGAAGGAGATCAACGCAGCGACACGCAGACGCAGCGACACAACGCAACAAAGCAGGGACACATCGTCATGCGGTGACCAAGTCGTCCAATCCCACGTTTGTCTCCGTGCGCTCCGCGCCTGCGCGTCTCCGCGTTGACAGAGACCGCATCACTCGCGCGTCTTCAACACCTCGACGAGATCGAGCCGGTCGAGCCGCCGGCGCACCAGCAGTGCCGAGAAGCACGAGGCGGCGAGCAGCACCAGCAGCGCGAACACGTAGCTGTCGAGGCGCAGCGAAAACGGCATGCGGAACATCTCGGATTGATTGCTGGCGGCGAGCAAGCGGCACATCTGAAAGCCGAGCCCATAGCCGAGCGGCACCGCCAGCATGGTCAGCAGGCCCTGCTCGCCCAGCAGCAACACGGCGACCTCGCGGCGCGTGAACCCGAGCACGCGCAAGCTGGCCAGCTCGCGCCCGCGCTCCGACAGGGCGATGCGCGCCGCATTGTAGACGATCGCAAACGCCACCGTGCAGGCGAAGCTGATCATGATCCAGGTGAACAACCCCATGCTGCGCACGAGCGTGTCCTCAAAGCTCTTCAGCGACGCTTCTCGCAGCGACACGCCGCCGATCGCCGGCATGCGCTTGAGCTCGCGATACAGACGCGGCGCCAGTGAATCGTCGACCGACAAGTAGGCGCCCGACATGGCGCCGGCTTCACGCAGAAAACGGTGCAGGGCGTCGCGGTTCATGTAGGCGTTGAGGCCGATCATCTCGTCGACCAGCGCGACGACGCGCACGCGGCGCGTCGGGCGCTCGCCTTCGAGCAGCTCGACCGTGACGTCGTCACCGACGTGCAGATCGAGAATCTCAGCCAGCGCCGACGTCAGCAGCACGCCGTCCGGTGGAACTTCGATATGACGCTCGCGCGTGTCGATCAGCCGGTGCAGCTCGATATCGGGATCGAATCCGCTGACCACCACGCGCCGCCAGTGGTGCCCGGCGCGCACGCGGGCCGGTGCGCTGCGAAACGGCTCGACGCGCATGACGCCAGGTAGATGCGCCAAGGCGTAGCGGACCTGATCCGGCTCGACTTCGTGGAACAACACCGTCGCATCGTCGCGCTGGATGAGGCGGAACTGCACGTCGGCCAACGTTTGCAGCGAGTCGACGAAGAAGCGCGCCATCAGCAGCAATGCCACGGCGCATGCCATGCCGACGATCGCCGCCGCGGCGCGACCGGGCCGCCGTGCGACGTTGCGCAGGATCATGCGCAGCGCGGCCGGCAGGCGCCGCTGCACGCCGCTGCGCTCGAAGCGGCCGGCGTGAAAGTTGGGCGGCGGTTCCGGCCGCATGGCCTCGGCGGGCGGTAGCGCGAGGACGCGCCGCGCCGCGCTCCATGCGCCGAGCAGCGCTGCGCCGGCGGCGATCAACACGGCAAGGGCGATGGTCTCCTTCGACGGCTCGAAGATCAGCACCGGGAAGTGGTACATGTCGGCGTACATCTTGTTGACCTGCGCGCCGATCCACAGGCCGAGCCCGATGCCGGCGACGACCCCGAGGCCGCTGCCGGCGGCGGCGAAATGCGCGTAGTGCCAGGCGATGCGCCGGTGCGAATAGCCGAACGCCTTGAGCACGGCGATTTGATCGCGCTGCGTCGCCACCAGACGCGACAGCACGATGTTGAGCAGGAACGCGGCGACGGCGAGGAAGACGGTCGGCAGGATCGTCCCGAAGGCGCGGTTCTGGCGGATCTCGTCCGATAGCAGCTTGTTCGACAGTTGATCGCTGCGCCCATACGCGCCAAGGCCTCCGTAGCGCTCGAGCAGATGATCGACGCGCGCGATGACCTCGGCTTCGCTGGCGTCGGGCGCCAGCGCGAAGGTGACGTCGTTGAACGCGCCGTCCATGTCGAACGCCGGGCCCATCGCGTCGCGGCTCATCCACAACAGGCCGAAGCGTTTGTTGTCGGGAAAGATGTCGGAGCCGCCGAGCTCGTAGACGTGCTCGGGCGACAGCGCCAGGCCGACGATGCGCAGCGTCTGCCAGCGGCCGTTGAGAATGGCGCCGAAGCTGCTGCCGACGTCGAGATGGTTGGCCTTGGCGAACGCCTCGCTGACCAGCACCTCGTCACGCCGCCCCGGCTCGACCCAGCGGCCGCGCCGCAAGTGCAGATCGTTGAGGATCGGCACGCGCCGCTCGGGGATCGATTGGATGCGCCCGGTCGCCGGCTCGTTCAATCCCGGCACATCGAGCGTCACTTCGAAGACGATGCGCGGCTCCGCCGCGCTGACGCCGGGAATGGCCGCCAGCTGCGCCGCCACTGCGTCGGGCGCCCGTTTCAAATGCGCGAACACGTCGGCGAAGCGATACTCGGCGTAGTACGCGGCCTGCGTGATCAGCAGCGACTGGTACGCCGTACGCGTGCTGACGAACACCGCCACGCCACATGCGACGACGGCCGCAATGGCGAGCATCTGCCCGCGCATATGCAGCAAGTCGCGCCACAGCTTGCGGTCGAGCGCTTTCATTCGGAGAACCTAAGAATTCACCACAGAGGCACAGAGGCACAGAGAGGCAAAAGAATTCGCGTTTACTGTAGTGGCGATCGGGGATGTGGGGCGACGCGCCTCAAGGGTGTTTCCAACCGTAAGTCTTTTCCGATCAGACTTCGTGCCTCTGTGTCTCTGTGGTGAATTCTTCGTCTTCACCATTGCAGGTCACCCGGGCGCGCGCGCGAGGCGTTGCGCTCGATCTCGGTGATGCGGCCGCTGCGCATCCGAATGATGCGATCGCCCATCGCGGCGATGGCGGCGTTGTGCGTGATCACCGCCGTCGTCGTGCCGACTTCGCGGTTGACACGATCGAGCACATCGAGCACCAGGACGCCGGTTTCGTAGTCGAGCGCGCCGGTCGGCTCGTCGCACAGCAAGACCTGCGGCCGTTTGGCGATGGCGCGCGCGATGGCGACGCGTTGCTGTTCGCCGCCTGACATCTGCGCCGGAAAATGGTCGAGCCGCTCGGCCAGCCCGACCAGCCCCAACGCCTCGTCCGGCGGCATCGGATTGGGCGCGATCTCGGTGACCAGCGCGACATTCTCGCGCGCCGTCAGGCTCGGGATGAGATTGTAGAATTGGAACACGAAGCCGACGTGCTCGCGCCGGTAGTTGGTGAGATGCTCTTCGTCGTCGACGGTCAGATCGTGCTTGAGAAAATTGACCGAACCGCTGCTCGGCACGTCGAGCCCGCCGAGGATGTTGAGCAATGTCGACTTGCCGCTGCCGGACGGCCCGAGCAGCACGACGAGCTCGCCGCGATAGAGATCGAGATCGACGTCGCGCAGCGCATACACCGCCACGTCGCCCATGCGGTACACTTTCGAGATGCCGCGCGCCTCGAAGACCGCCTCGGCCGGCCGCTGCTGTTCCATTGCAACGGCGCACGATAGCGGGCGCGCCGTGCCTCACCAAGGCACCGGCGCCGCCAGGACCTTGCGCATCGAGGTCCCGGGCCTCCATTTCGGAGGCGCCGCTGGTCTTCGGCCGCTGCCGTGGCGTGTCGTTCAGCCGCGCCTACGCCGCGCGCGGCCATCTCCCGTCGCGCGGGCCGACGTACTCGGCACTGGGGCGAATCAGACGGTTGTCGGCCATCTGCTCGAGGACGTGGGCGGTCCAGCCGCCGGCGCGAGCCAGGGCAAAGGTCGGCGTGAAGAGCTCGCTCGACAAGCCGACCCCGTGCAGCAGCAGCGCGGTGTAGAACTCGACGTTGGTCTCGATGCGCCGCCCGGGCTTGTGCGCGCGCAGCAGGCGCAGGGTCACGTCCTCGACGACGCGCGCGTCGTCGAACAACTGCGCGTCGCCCGAACGCGCGAACAGCGCCGGTGCGGCGGCACCGAGGACATCGGCGCGCGGATCGCGCACGCGATAGACGCGATGGCCGAAGCCCATCAGGCGCTCGCCCTTCTCGAGGATGGCGCGCACGGCGGCCTCCGCCTCCTGCTCCAACGGCGTGTGAGCGGCCGCGGCGCTGTTGCGCACGGCGAAGACCAGGTCGAGCGCCGGCCCAGGCGCGCCGCCGTGCAGCGGGCCCTTCAGTGCGCCGATGCCGCCGACCAGTGCCGAGGCCATGTCGGAGCCGGTGCTGGTGATGACGCGCGCGGTGAACGTCGACGCATTCATGCCGTGATCGACCACCGTGTTGCAGTATGTCTCGAGCGCGCGCACCGCCGCCGCGTCGGGCTCGCGGCCCTCCAACAACCACAGATACGCCGCGACGTGGCCGAGATCCGGCCGCTCGGCGGGCAATGCCGCACCGCGTTTCGCGCGCCAGTAGGCAGCGATGATGGTCGGCATGGCGCCTACCAATGTGATCGCCGCGCCGTCCTGCGCGGCGCGTCCGGCGCCCGCGTCGGCGACCAGCAGGCTGGCGACGCCCATGCGCAGCGCATCCATCGCGCCGGCCCCGCGCGCCACCGCATCGCGCACCAGCACGAGCGTCGCCGCCGGCACACGGCGCGCGTCGGCCAGCGCAGTGCGCAGACCTTCGCGTTCGGCCGGCTCCGGCAGCCGCCCGTGCCAGAGCAGATAGAGGACTTCCTCGAAGCGCGCGTGCGGCGCCAGCTCTTCGACCGGGTAGCCGCCGATGACCAGCCGCCCGCGCTCGCCATCGACCTCGCTGAGCCGCGTCTCCGCGACCACGACGCCTTCGAGTCCGTGTGCCACGTGTCCCGCCTGTTTCATCGCTCCTCCTCGAACCGTTGCCGGCAATGTCCGATGTTCGTCATGCGTCTGTGGTCGTCGGCCGCCGGTGCCCGCGAGATTTCATAGATTGACAGACGCCAGTCAATCTTGATCGCCACTTCAATCATTGACTCTAAGATCAATGCTGGATAGCGCCGGCGCATGCCGACCTATCTGTCCGCCAACGAAGCGGCGTCTGCGCTCGGGATCAGCGTGCCGACGCTCTACGCGTATGTGAGCCGCGGTCTGGTGCGCTCTGAGTCCGATGGTGCGACGCGCAAGCGGCGCTATCTGGCGGAGGATGTCTGGCTGCTCAGCGAGCGCAAGCAGGGACGGCGCGATCCGCAGCGCACGGCGCGCAACGCATTGCACTGGGGCATGCCGGTGCTGGAGTCGCGCCTGTCGGTGATCCACGACGGGCGGCTGTTCTACGGCGGGCATGATGCCGTCGAGCTTGCCGGCCGTTGCCGCATCGAAGATGTCGCGTCGTTGCTGTGGCGCGGCGAGCTCGGGCCGCTGCCGGTCGAAGCGGTACCGGTCGGCGCGGCGGATTGGAAAAGCGCCGCGCGCCTGGCGGAGCGACTGCCGGCGCTCGAGGGCTTGCAGGTTTTTCTGCCGTTGGTCTCGGCGCACGATCCGCTCGCCTACGATCTCCGCCCGGAAGCGGTGCGTCGCGTCGGCGCGCGCATTCTGCGCGTGCTGGCATCGGCGGCGGTCGGCGCGGTGCCCGGTCCGGATGCGGTGGCGCGCGTGCTGCAACGGCGCTGGTTGCCGCGCGACGCGTCGGCGGCGCGGCTGCTCGACGCGGCGCTGGTGCTGTATGCCGACAATGGCCTCAACCCGTCGAGCTTCACGGCGCGCTGCGTCGCCTCGGCCGGTTCAACGCCGTACGCCGTGGTCAGCGCCGGCCTCGCCGCTTTGCAGGGCGTCAAGCACGGCGGCGCGTGCGAGCGCGCGGCAGGATTGCTCGACGATGTGCGCGATCCGCGCAGCGCCGACGCCGCGGTGGCGGCGCGCCTGCGGCAGGGCGAGGCGCTGCCGGGTTTCGGCCATCCGCAATATCCCGACGGCGATCCGCGCGCCGCCTACTTGCTGGCGCTCATTGCCGCGCATCGGCCGAAGTCGCCGGAAGTGGCGCGGGCGCGCGCGCTCGCGGACGCCGTCGCCGCGGCGATGAACGAGCGCCCGACGATCGATTTCGCCGTCGTCGCGCTGTGCCGGACGCTCGGCCTGCCGTCGAATGCGCCGCTGCTGCTACTCGGCGTCGCGCGCGTCGTCGGCTGGATCGGTCATGGGCTCGAGCAGTACCAGGAAGGCCGCGCGATCCGGCCGCGCGCCCGCTACGCCGGCGCCTTGCCGTCGGCGTCGTAACGGGGACAGCTCGGCGATCACCACAGAGGCACAGAGACACGGAGAAGAATCACAGCAACAGGGTGAGGATTTGCGGAGTCGGTTTGTCGCAGGAGTCAGTTGAGGATGAGCGGGGCTGTGGGGTTCTCTCCGTGCCTCTGTGTCTCTGTGGTGAATCGTGTGTGCGGTTGGCAGTGCGGCACGCACCGGCCGGAGACGCAGCCGGTGCGTGCACGATGCATACGGTTCGTTCGCTTATCCGACCGCTACCGAGGCGCTGGCCGGCCGACGGCCGCGCTTGCGGCCACCGCGCTCGACCATGAAGTGGATGGCGCGACGCGGGCGCTGACCGCCGTGACGCAACCCGCGCAACGCCGGACGCTGCGGTGCGGGCGACTCGTCATGCGTGATCGTCGACGTCGCGACGCCGCGCTCGTCCGCCATCTCCAACAGCTTGGCACGCGCGAAGCCCGGATCGATGTTCAGTGCTTCACAGACGCACTCGAACGCGAAGATCCACTCGTGCGAGCGCGACTCGATCCAGAACCTCGCTTCCGATGCCAAGCGCACGCGATCCTTCGCCGGCGCCGCCTCACCGAAGAGACAGAGCACGGCGTCCTGCAGCATCGCGCGCATCAACGCGCGCTCTTGCGCGCCGGCGCCGCCGTCGCGCTGTCCGCCGATCAGCTCTTCGAGCTGCTCGCGCATGAGTGGCGCGATGATCGGATCGTCGTCCGCATGCGACGGGTCGTTGAGCAAACCATTGACGGTCATGTGCTGCATGATCAGAGCCTCCCCAGCGGCGCCGTGCATGGCGTCGCGTTGTGTGCAGGGAAGCAATTGCAGCCGGTGTGCCACCGGCCGTTGCACCCGGCCGGGCCTCGAAAAGCATTGCGTTTTCTGGCCTTCGGCCGCTTACAGCCAGTTCCGTTTGGGCCTTCGGCTCAAAGCAGCCGGCGCAGGCAGGCGCATGCCTTGCGCCCAAATTCCCGCTTGGCGATCACGTGCAGCGGTAGCGCCCGATGCTGCTCCGCGGCGTCGGCGTGTCGCGCGCTTCGTATTCGCCGATGCGCCGCATCAGCTCCCGCTCACGATCGCAAACGATCGCGAGCGGAGAGTATGACAGGTCCATCCATCGCGCACTTGGAGCTCTCTCACGTCGCCTCACCCCCTCTTCCGCCGCCAACCCGTGCTCCTTATAGTCGTGAGATTCGCGGATCGCCGGACGTGGCTGAGCAGTCCATCCACATCGTCAGAGCAACACAGAACAACCTCAAGGACGTCGACGTCCGCATTCCGCTCAACGCGCTGACGGTGATCACCGGCGTGTCGGGATCGGGCAAGTCGAGCCTGGCGTTCGACGTGCTCTATGCCGAGGGACAGCGCCGTTACGTCGAGAGCTTCTCGGCCTACACGCGGCAGTTTCTCGATCGCATGGACAAGCCGCAGGTCGAGCGCATCGACGGCATCTTGCCGGCGATCGCCATCGGCCAGGGCAACTCGGTGAAGACCTCGCGCTCGACGGTCGGCACGATGACCGAGCTGCACGATCATCTGAAGCTGCTGTGGGCGAAGATCGCCGTGCTGCACTGCCGGCAATGCGGCGAGGTCGTGCAGCGCTCGAGCGCCGAATCGGCCGCGGCCGATCTGCTCGCGTGCGGCGACGGCACGCGGGCGTTGATCACGTTCGCGGTGTCGTTGCCGGACAGCCTGCCGTGGGGCGACGCGCGCTCGGGATTGATCGCGTCGGGCTATCGGCGCCTGCTGGTCGACCACGAGGTGCGCGAGATCGAAGGCCTCGACGCGGCGCCGGTGAGGTTGGAGGTCGTCGCCGACCGGGTCGTCGCGCGCGCCGATCAAAAGCGCCGCCTCTGCGACTCGCTCGAGCAGGCGTTCCGCTTCGGCAAAGGGCGGCTGACGCTGGTGTTTCCGGACGACGGCTTCCGCCGCGCCGCCTATAGCGAAGGATTGAACTGTGCGCGCTGCGGGCTCACCTATCGCGAGCCGACCGCCAACCTCTTCTCATTCAACAGCCCACTCGGCGCCTGTGAGGCATGCCGCGGCTTCGGGCGCGTCATCGACGTCGACCTCGATCTGATCATCCCCAATCCGGGCAAGTCGCTGGCCGACGGCGTCATCAAACCGTGGTCGACGCCGTCGACGGAATGGGAGCGCGGCGAGCTGGCGAAATTCTGCAAGCGCTCCGGCATTTCGATGAGCACGCCCTTCGAGCGCCTGAGCGACGCCGAGCGGCGCCGCATCATCGACGGCGAGGGCAAGTACCCCGGCATTCGCGGCTGGTTCAAATGGCTGGAGGGCCGCACGTACAAGATGCACGTGCGCGTCTTTCTGGCGCGCTACCGCAGCTATCGCGTCTGCCCGGAGTGCCAAGGCGGGCGGCTGAAGCCGGATGCGCTTCTCTATCGCATCGGCGGCCGCACGATGGTCGACGTGAGTCAGATGAGCGTCGCCGAGGCGGCGGCGTTTTTTGCCGGCCTGCAACTCTCCGCGACGCAGGAGGAGATCGCGCAGCTGATCCTCGGCGAGATTCGCCATCGCCTGCGCTATCTGCTCGCCGTCGGACTCGACTACCTGACCCTCGATCGCCAGTCGCGCACCTTGTCGGGCGGCGAGCTGGCGCGCGTCGACCTGACGCGTGCGGTCGGCTCATCGCTGGTCAACACGCTGTACATTCTCGACGAGCCGTCGGTCGGGCTGCATCCGCGCGACAGTCAACGCCTGGTGAAAATCCTGCAAGAGCTGCGCGCCAAGGAGAACACGGTCGTCGTCGTCGAGCACGAGGAAGAGATCATTCGCGAGGCCGACCACATCATCGATCTGGGGCCGGGCGCCGGCGAGCGGGGCGGCGAGATCTTGTTCGCCGGCCCCTATCGCGAGCTGTTGCGCGACACGCGCTCGGCGACGGCGCGCTACCTGACCGGGCGCCAGCGCATCGCCGTGCCGGCCAAGCGCCGCCGCCCGATCCGCCACCGCGAGGTCGTCGTGCGCGGCGCGCGCGCCCATAACCTGCGCGACATCGACGTGCACATCCCGCTGTCGCAATTCGTGTGCGTCACCGGGGTCTCCGGCTCCGGCAAGTCGACGCTGATGGAAGATGTTCTGTACCGCGGTCTCAAGAAACGCCTCGGGCAGTTCGACGGCGTGCCCGGCGAGCACGAGACCATCGAAGGCGCCGATCGCGTCGGCGACGTGGTGTTGGTCGATCAATCACCGATCGGCACCACGCGGCGCGCCAACCCGGTCACCTACCTGAAAGCGTTCGATCCGATTCGCGAGCTCTTCGCCGCCACCGGCTTGGCCAAGCTGCGCGGCTTCACGGCCGCGACCTTCTCGTTCAATGTCGCCGGCGGGCGCTGCGAGACCTGCACCGGTGAAGGGTACGAAAAGGTCGAGATGCAGTTCCTGTCCGACGTGTACGTCACCTGCCAGGCGTGCAACGGCGCGCGCTTCCGCGGCGACGTCTTGGAGGTCGCGTACCAGGGCAAGTCGATTCGCGACGTGCTCGATCTCACCGCCGAGGAAGGCGTGCGCTTCTTCGGCCAGTCGTCGGAGGTGACGCAGCGGTTGCAGCCGCTGATCGACGTCGGGCTGGGCTATTTGCGACTCGGCCAGCCGCTGACGACGTTGTCCGGCGGTGAATCCCAGCGCCTCAAGCTCGCCGCCGCGATCGGACAAACGACGAAAGGCCACACGCTGTTCCTGTTCGATGAGCCGACCATCGGTTTGCACTTCGCCGACGTCGAGACGCTGCTCGGCGCGCTGCAGGCGCTGGTCGAGCGCGGCCACTCCGTGGTCGTGATCGAGCACAATATGGAAGTCGCCAAAGCCGCGGACTGGGTGATCGACCTCGGTCCCGACGGCGGCGGCGGCGGCGGGCGTGTCGTCGCTGAAGGGACGCCGGAAGACGTTGCCGTCAGCCAGGGCTCGCATACTGCGCGCTATCTGCGCGCCGCTCTGGACGGGCCGCGCGAGCTGGACGACGTGCCGATGGTGCACGAGGCGCCCGCGGCAGCCAACGGCGCGGGGATGATGCGAGTCGTCGGCGCCAAGGAGCACAATCTCAAGGATCTGCACCTCGACCTGCCGCGCGACCAGTTCATCGTCGTCACCGGTCTATCGGGCTCCGGAAAATCGACCCTGGCCTTCGACATCATCTACGCCGAGGGCCAGCGCCGCTACCTCGACAGTCTGTCGACCTATGCGCGCCAGTACGTCAAGGTCCTGCCGCGCCCGAACGTCGACCTGCTCGCCGGCGTGCCGGCGACGGTCGCTATCGAGCAGCGCATGTCGCGCGGCTCGCGCAAGTCGACCGTCGCGACGGTCACCGAGATCTATCACTACCTGCGCCTGCTCTACGCCAAGATCGGCGTGCAGCATTGCACGAGCTGTCACGAGCCGCTCAGCCCGCTCAGCCGTGAGCAGATCGCGGCGCGTATCAAACGCGAATTCAAAGGCGAGACGGTGCTCTTTGCGCCGGCGGTGCGCGGTCGCAAGGGCATCTACAAGGATCTCTTTCAGGCGGCGCGCAAGCTCGGCTTCAAGCAGGCGCGCATCGACGGCAGGCTCGTCGCGCTCAATCCGACACCGGCGCTGGCGCGCTACAAAGAGCACGACATCGACATCGTGATCGGCGCGATTTCGCTGACGCCGCGCAGCGCGGCGAGTGACCTACCGGAGCTCATCGCGGCGGCGCTGCGACTCGGCAGCGGCACGGTGATCGCAGCATCCGCCACAGAGGAGCGCCTCTACAGCGAGCGGCTCTACTGCGGTCGCTGCGGCATCGGCTACGAGGCGCTCGATCCGCGGCTGTTTTCCTTCAACAGCCGGCAGGGCGCGTGCACCACCTGCGATGGGCTCGGCACCGAGTCGACCTTCGCGATCGAGACGCTGATCGGCAACTCGGCCGCGCCGCTCGGCGCGGCGCTGATCGAGGCGCTGAGTCCGGGCGGCTTGGCGGCGAAGCGCTTGGTGAAGGACGTCGCCAAGCAGCATCGCGTGCCGCTGGCGAAGCCGCTGGCCAAGCTGACGGCGAAGCAGCGCGCCAAGTTCTTCCACGGCAACGGCGCGCCCGGCCTGCTGCATGCGCTGGAGGAGCTCATCGTCGAGGATGAGGAAGTCGGCGAAGCGCTGACCGGCCTGCTCGGCGAGCGGCCGTGTCCGAGCTGCGGCGGCCGGCGTCTCAATGCGCGCGCACAAGCGGTGCGCGTGCTCGGGCGCACCATCTGCGACGTCACCGCCGACGCGGTCGCCGACGCGCGCCGGGCGCTGCGCGGCTATGCCTTCAACGACCGTGACGGCGCCATTGCCGCCAACGTGCTGAAGGAGATCATGCCGCGCCTGCAGTTCCTCGAAGAAGTCGGACTGCCGTACCTGACGCTCGACCGTCCGGCCGACACGCTGTCGGGCGGCGAGGCGCAGCGCATTCGTCTCGCGGCACAGCTCGGCTCCAACCTGCGCGGCGTCTGCTACATCCTCGACGAGCCGACGATCGGCTTGCACCCGCGCGACAATGCAATGCTGATCGGCACGCTGAGCGGCTTGAAAGCCAAGGGCAACACGCTGCTCGTCGTCGAGCACGACGAGGCCACCATCGAAGCCGCCGATCTGGTCATCGATCTCGGCCCCGGCGGCGGCTCGCGCGGCGGACAGCTGGTGGCGATGGGCTCGCCGGCGGAGCTGGCGGCGCAGCCCGACTCGATCACCGGCCGCTTCCTCGGCCGCAGCCGGCCGCGGCTCGGCCCGCTGCGCGACGTCGCGCGCACCCCGCGCCTGCGGTTGCGCGGTGCCAGTGAGCACAACTTGAAGGCGATCAATGTCGAGTTGCCGGTCGGCGCTTGGACCTGCGTCACCGGCGTCTCCGGTTCCGGCAAGTCGACGCTGGTGCGCGACGTGCTGTTCTCCGGCTTGCGCCGCACGCTCGGGCTCGCCGGCGGCAAGGTCGGTAGCTACAAGACGTTGACCGGTCACGAGCCCATCGAGCGCGTCGTCGAGGTCGACCAGACGCCGATCGGCCGCACGCCGCGCTCGACGCCGGCGTCGTACGTCGGCTTTTGGGACGAGATGCGCCGCCTGTTCGCGCTCACTGCCGACGCGCGCAGCCGCGGCTACACCGCCAGCCGTTTCTCGTTCAACGTCAAAGGCGGGCGCTGCGAGAGCTGTCTCGGGCAAGGCCGCATCAAGATGGAAATGAGTTTTCTGCCCGACGTCTCGGTCGAGTGTGAGACCTGCAACGGCTCGCGCTTCAACGACGAGACGCTCGCCGTCACCTACAACGGCCGCAGCATCGGCGACGTGCTGGCGATGACCATGGAGGAAGCCGCCGAGTGTTTCGCCGCCGTTCCGGGCCTTGCGCAGCCCATGCGACTGTTGGCCGACATCGGCCTCGGCTACCTGACGCTCGGCCAGGGCAGCAACACCTTGTCCGGCGGCGAAGCGCAGCGCATCAAGCTCGCCTACGAGCTCGGCAAGGACTCGCGCGGCAAGACGCTCTATGTGCTCGACGAACCGACGACAGGCTTGCACTTCGCCGATATCGAGAAGCTCATCGACGTGCTGCACCGTCTGGTCGAGCGCGGCAACACCATCGTCACCATCGAGCACAACCTCGATATCGTGAAGGAAGCCGACTGGATCATCGACCTCGGCCCGGAAGGCGGCGCCGCCGGCGGCGAAGTCGTCGCCATGGGCCCGCCGAGCGCGATCATCAAGTCGAAGCGCTCGCACACCGCGAAGTTCCTGCGCGCCTTCTTGAGTGCCCAGTAGGGCGGGCGTCGCGCCCGCCTTCGACCGGTTACCGTCCGACGACCGTCCAGGCGAGCGAGCGGGCGGCTTGCGCTTGCCGGATGTCGTAGGTCACGAACGACAGCGCGGCGCCGCCGGCCCGTTCCGCCGCGGCGAGGTGAAGCGCATCCAGGGTGCGCACTTGCAGCGACTCCGCGAGCTCCCCGGCGCGGCGGCAGGTCGTGGCGTCGAGCTCGACGACGTGGAGACGTGCCCAATCGGCCGCGAAGGCTTTCTTCATTCGAGCGCGTTCGGTGCCCGCCAGCAGCTTGGCCAGGTTGCGAATCACCTCGACCCAGGTGTGACGGGCGCTGACCCAGATGGGATCGCCGAGCAGGATGCGCTCGCATGAGTCGCTGTCATCCTCTGCGATATAGCGCTTCAGCAGCGCGCTGGTGTCGAGGTACAGGCTCACTCGCCGCGATCCTCGGCGAGCACATCGTCGGTGCGCGCCGCGGCGCGGGCACGGCGAATGCGCGCGGCGGCGCCGCTCGACTGGGGCGGTGTGATCCAGCCCTTTGCGATGCCCTCGTCGAGCCGCGCCGCGCCGGGGACCGGTCCGAGCATGGCCTTGGGTACGCCGCGATCGGTGACCCGGATCGACTCGCCGCGCGCGGCGCGCTCCAGGTAGGCGGACAGGTTCTGCTTCAGCTCGCGCACGCCGATATCCATGTGTCCACTCTAGCCTTGCAATGTGGCCACTTCAAGAATTTGGCATGCGGGTGCCGAGACGTGAACTCGGCCGATCCCAACTTCTGGGTCAGCCGCGATTGGCTGCCCTACCGACAGTTCGCCAAGCGGCGGTATCGCAGAGACTAGGGTCCGTTTCGGCCTGACGGTCGCCTCTCGGATCTGCGGCCCGGGTGATTCGCGGTCAGGACCGGCGTCGCGACCGAACCGCCTTGGCGCGCGGACGCAGCACCGCGCGTACGGACGGGTGAGCAAGGAATGATGCGCGTAGCGCGTGCCCCGGCGGCAGGGAATCAGCCAGCCGTGTGACGACGGCGGCACTTTTCAGCCGCGCCGCCGCGGCCGCGGCGTCACGGTGTTGCTGACGGTATACGCCCGCGGTGGCGGCGGCGATGCGCCATTCGAACCCCGGCGCCTCGCGCCCCTCGATTGCCTCGGCGGCCCGTCGCAGAAGGCCTTCGGCTTGCGAGACGGAGCCTCCCTGCAGCGCGACATCGGCGAGCAAGGCGGCGACGAGCGCGCGGGGCGTCGGCTCATCGACGCTCCCGACGAGCGCTTCGAGGGATTCGGCCTCGCCGCGGGCGCGGGCGAAGTCGCCGCGCGCGAACCACACGCGCGCGACGCCGTGGCGCCGGCGGATCTGATCCGGCCAGGGAATGGCCGCAGCGGCGGCGGCCTGCAGGAGCTCGGGCATCGTCAATGCCGCGTACGCCTCGTCGATCTGGCCGAGACCGAGCAGTGCAGCCCCCAGCTCGACCAGCGCCCGGAGGCGGGCGGTGGTGGGCAGCGACGGTTGCGCAAGCTCGTCGCGCGCGATCGCCGCCGCGACATCGAAGGTCAGCGCTTCGATGTTCAGAGAGGCCTCTTCGGAGCGCAGGATGCTGGCCCAGGATCGCTGGCCGATCTGGGCCGCCATGCGGAGCCCCTCGCTGATCGTCTCCAGGGCCGCGCCCCATTCGCCGAGTTGCTGGAACGCCTGCGCGCGCCCCTGGTGAGCGGAGAGATAGACGTAGACGTCGCCGACGTCGCGAGCGACCGCGATGCCCTCGCCGGCGGTCTGCGCTGCCGTGCGAAAATCCGCATGGGCCGCCTGCAGGGCGGAGAGCCAGTCGAGGCCCTGGCTCAAGAGCTCGCGATCGCCCGCGGCGCGCGCCGCCGCCACCGTCGCTTCGAGACGCAGCACGTCATCGACGCGGCGGCCGTGAAAGAGCCAGTGCCAGTATGCGGCGAAGCCCTGTACCTTGCCCCTCAGCAACGGGTCGTCGACGCGTTCGCTGAGCGCCAGACCTTCGGCGGTGGCGGCGCGGCTGCGCTCCGGATCGATCCAGGCGAGCGCGCTGGCGCGATAGCGCGCGGCGATTGCCTGCCACTCGACGCTGCCGCGATCGCGCGCCCACGCCGTCAGCGCATCGAACGTTTGCAACGTGCCGGGCACGTCGCCCAGCCCCCGATGCACCCGACCGAGTTGATCGACGAGGACGGGATAGACCGCGTCGGCCTCGCCCACCGGCAGATTGCCGGCGAGCGCGATCGCCCGCCTCAATCGCGCGATGGCCTCCTGATAGGCCCAGCGCCGGACGTCCAGATCGGCCGCGCGCCGCAGGTGGCCGATGGCGCGGACGTAGTCGCCCGCCTCCTCGAAGTGCAGGGCCAGCGGCCCGGCGATCGCCGCGGCGTTCTCGCCCCAGGTCCGCTCGAGCCACTCGGCGAGTCGTTGGTGGAGACGCAGGCGGCGGCCGGGGGTCACGCGCTCGACCAGCGCCTGCGGATACAGGCTATGCGTGAAGTGGTAGCGGGCGACCTTGGTGCCGTCCGGCCGGACGAAGAGGCGTGAGGCGGCCAGCAGCTGTCCCTGCCTCGCCAGCGCCTCGCAGCGGTCCTCGACCGCAGGCAGCTCCGCGTCGAGGCCGACCGCCACCGATGCCGCGGTGAACTCGTTGCCCAGGACGCTCGCCACCTCGAGCAACCGCTGCGCCTCGGGCTCCAGGCGATCGACCTGCTTTTCGATCAACTGTCGCAGGCTCTCCGGCATCGCATCGGCGATATCGGTGAGCGGCTTGGCCAGCCTCCAGTGGCCCTGTTCCTCGGCCAGCACGCCAAGGGTGACGAGCTCGTCGACGACGCGCACCATGAAGAGCGGATTGCCGTCCGTCCGCCGGTGCACGGCGCGGGCGAGACCCGACGGAAAGCGATTGTCCGGGAAGCGGCGCGCGAGATAGGCGGCGGCATCCTCTTCGTGGAGAAACGCGACTGGCACATCCTCGCAGAGACGCCGCACGCGCATCTCCTGGATCAGCGCGCGCAACGGATGGCCGGTGACGATCACCTCTACCGAGCGATAGCTGCACAGCACCAGTAGGCGGGCCGGTTCCTGACGACGGGCAATCATCGCCAGCAGATCGAGGGTGGAATAGTCGCTCCAGTGCAGGTCCTCGAGGACCAGCACGAGCGGCGTCGTCGCGGTGAGGATCTCGAGCGCTTCCGCCATCTCGCGCAGCATGCGCTCCTTGGTGACGCCGAACAGTTCGCGGCGCAGCGCCTCGCGATCCCCCGCGCGCTCCAGCCACGGCAGCTGAATGAGCCAACTGGGCGCATGGGTTTCCACGAGGCGGCGCGCCCGTTCGGCGCCGGGCTCGCGCAGGAGACGCCCCAGGGCCTCGAGCACCGGCAGGTAGGCTTCGGCGACGCCGTAGTGCTCCAGACAGGCCCCGGTCGCGATCAATACATCCGGGTCGGCCGGCAGGCGCGCGAGAAACGCCTGCAGCACCGTCGTCTTGCCGATGCCCGCCTCGCCGGAGAGGAACACCAGCTGACGCTCGCCGGAGCGGGCGCGCGCGAATCGCTGCTCGAGCTGGGCGAGGACGTCGTCGCGCCCGACGAGGACGCCGGGCGCCTCCGGCGCGGCGCTTCGCGGCGCGCGCGTGCGGGCGGCGACGAAGCGGTAGCCCTGGCGCGGCACCGTCTCGATGAAGCGCGGCGCCGCGGGATCGTCGCCGAGCGCGCGGCGGATCTCGAGAATGATCACCTTGAGAACGCCGTCATGGACGTGCGTCTTCGCCCAGCCGGCCCGTAGCAGCTCGGCCTTGGTCACCACGTGTCCGCCGTCCTCGACCAGGCGGCGCAGGACCGTGAACGCCTTCGGGGTGAGCGGCACCACCTCGTCCAGGCACAACAGCCGCTCGGTCGCGAGATCCAAGCAAAAGCCCTCGAAGGTCAGGCGTCGATCGATGGCCATCGCGGCGAACCGTTTTCTCACCGCCTTCTAACCGTAATCTCACGCGCGTTCCATCGCGCGTGGCGGACGCGCAGCCCTATCGTCGTCCGCATGAAACGGAAGCCGAAGACGCCCGGATCGCGCCCGCGCCAGACCTCCGAGCCCGTTCGGGAATTGCCGCCCGAGCGGGCGTTCGTGCTGCATCTCGACGCCCGCGCCCAACTGCCGCGCCGCATGATCGCGCGGATCGAGCATGTGACGTCGGGACGGGTGACGCACGTCACCTCGCTGCCCGACCTGCTGGCCTTCCTCGCCGATGTGCTGCGCCGGCCCACGTCGGAGGACTGAGTGCAGCGCCGCGCGCACCGGTCGAAAGAGCCCGCGATCATGTTCTGCGAATTGCTGTGCGGTGGCATGCGGGGAAGCGGACGACCACCGCGGCGTCGCGGCAATGAAGTGGCCACCGCGACCGCGCGAGACCCGCGCAGCCCCGGTGGTCTCACCCGCCGCTCGCCCAGCGGCCGGATCGTCAGGAGGAGAATGATGGATCGACGTTATTTGTGTCGCCTGGTCGGCGGGGCCGTCGGCCTCGCGGTTGCCATGCCTGCCCATGCGCTGCTGCTGCGCTGTCCGCCCGACTCGGTGAAGGTCGGCGACGCCTGCATCGACAAGTACGAGGCGAGCGTCTGGCAGATCCCGCCCGGGAACGCGGCGCTCATCCAACGCGTGCAGTTGGGTCGGGCGACGCTCGCCGACCTGAGCGGCGGTGGGGCAACCGAGGTGAGCCCGGCATCCACCTGCAGCCCCGCATTCCCGCCGACGTTCGCCGCGACCGGCAACTGGACGAGCCCGCTCTTCGCGGTCTCCGTGGCGGGCGTGCAGCCGACCAGCTGCGTCACCTGGTTCCAGGCGGAGCAGGCGTGCGCGCTGGCGGGAAAGCGCCTGCTCACCAATCAGGAGTGGCAGCGCGCGGCCGCCGGCACGCCCGATCCCGGCACGGACGACGGCGGGACGGACTGCAACGTCGGCGGCCTCAGCCGACCGTTGGATACCGGCTCGCGCAGCAAGTGCACCTCGAAATGGGGCGCCTTCGACATGGTCGGGAACGTCGAGGAGTGGGTCGCCGAGTGGGCAGCGCAACCGACCCAGTGCCCCGGCTGGGGCGCTTTCAGCGAGAATCTGATGTGCCTCGCCGGCGCCGACCCCACGGCGACCGCTCCGGGTGCGTTGGCGCGCGGCGGGTTCTTCGCCGGCGTCTTCGTCGAAGCCGGCGTGTTCGCGGTGGATGTCGCCAGCCCGGCGCGCTCCGCGCGCGGCATCGGCTTCCGTTGCGGCCGCGCGAACCTCAGCACGCAGGCGACCACGCGAGCGCTGGCGCGCGGCACGGGCCTGAACAGATGAGGCCGTCGACGAACGACGCAGTTGAATCGGCGCTCTTCGAGCCGGTGGTGATTCTCCCCTCGCAGCTCTCGGGCGGCGCGCCGTGGGCGAGCGACACCTGCGGACCGATCGCCCTGATGCTCGCCGTGCTCGAAGACGCGGCGCGCTGCATCGAGCGCGGCCGCCGGCGACGCCACCCGCAGCCTCGCAAGCTGGCCGCCGAGGCCGCGGCCTGGGTCGAATGCGACAGTCGCGCCTGGCCGTTCGCGTTCGCCAGCATCTGTGACGTGCTCGGGCTGGACGTCGATGCCGCGCGCATCCGTTTTCTCGCCGGCGCCGACCTCCGGACCGACGGCGGGCGGGCACCGCTGTGGCACCTTCCGCGCGGGCAGGGACGGACATCGGTGTGCCCTCCCCGCTCCGCCTCGCGGGCCGCGTCCTGACCTCACCATCGTGTCTTGGCGGTACGCCGCCCATCGCCGGCGACCTTGCGCCGGCCCCACCAGCGGGAAGCAGCGTCAGCTGAATCCCCCAGCCTTCACCCAATAGGAGAGCATCATGCATCGCTCGCGCACGACAATGAGATTGTCGAGATTCTGGATCAGCGCCACGCCAGCGCTGATGGCCGCCGCAGCCGGGATGTGGCTCGCAACGCCCGCCTGGGCGGAGCCGTTCTTCTTCAGCGCCGGCAATGCCGACGGGTTGCTCGGCGCGCTGTCGCAGCCTGCGGCCGGCGAGCGCCTCGAAACCGAGACCGCCGACGACTTCATCCTGGCCGGGACCACCAGCATCGCCCAGGCGACCGTGGTGGGCTTGATCCCCGCGGGAACTCCGCTGACCGACATTCGCAACGTCGAGGTCGAGATCTATCACGTGTTTCCCAAGGACTCGGTCGATCCCCCCGCCAACAACGTGCCGGCGCGGGCCAACTCGCCCTCAGACGTGGAGATCGAGAGCGCCACGCGCGAAGCGCGCCTGGGAACGCTCACCTTCGCCGCCAGCCTCCTCGATGAGACATTCTCAGCCCAGAACACCGTCGTGGACGGTATCAATCCGGCACCCGCGAACATGACCCAGGGCGAGGGGCCGGCGAGCGGCGCGGCAGTGCAGATCATCCTCACCTTCACGCCGCCGATAATTCTGCCGGCGGACCACTACTTCTTCCGTCCCGAGGTCGAGGTGACGGACGGCGACTTCCTCTATCTGTCGGCACCGCGGCCGATCACGGCGCCGGGGACGCCGTTCATGGGCGACCTGCAGGCGTGGATCCGCAACTCGGATCTGAAGCCGGACTGGCTGCGTATCGGCACCGACATCATCGGCGGGACGCCGGTGCAGACTTTCAATATGGCGTTCTCGCTGACCGGCGAGGCCACACCGGCGGCGGCGACACCCACGCCCACGGCGACGTCGCAACCGACCGCTACTCCCACCGATCCGCCGAGCAATAGCGCCGGCGGCGGCTGCAGCATCGGTGCCGCTCCGTCTGAACACGGCCGCGCCTTCGCGTTCCTGCTGATGCCGGCCGCGGCATTGTGGTGTCTGCGCCGGCGGCGCGCTTGACGGACGCGCCGATGCGAGCTCGCAACGCGCAGGCCGAGGAGACACGCCCATGAAGCTGCGAAATATTCTGATCGCCGCCCTTGCGGTGTCGATGGTTGCGATAGCGTCGCCATCGACTGCGCAGTGCCTCGGCGACTTCAACGGCGATTTCAAAGTGACGGTGGACGAGTTGGTCACCGCCGTTCAGAACTCGCTGGACGAGTGTGCGATCGACGGGGAACGCTTCGTCGACAATCGCGATGGCACCATCACCGACCGCAAGACGGGGCTCATGTGGGAGAAGAAGGACAACCTGGACGGCAGCACCAACCCGGCCGACCCACACGATGCGGACAACCTCTACTCCTGGAGCAGCAGCCGCATCGTTCCCGACGGCACGACGTTCACCGACTTCCTCTTCGCGCTCGACGGCGGAACATCGGAGGATGGGGTGGCGACCAGCGGCTGCTTCGCCGGCCACTGCGACTGGCGATTGCCGAGCGTCGAGGAATTGGCTGGAATCGTCGATCGAACGCAGGGAACCTGCGGTGGTGGGAGCGGGCCGTGCACCGATCCGATACTCGGGTCCATGCAGGCCGACGGCTACTGGTCGGCGACCACCTTCGCTGCCAGCGCCATCAGAGTCTGGCTCGTGGACTTCGGCGGTGGCGGTCTCGCCGAAGGAGGCAAGAACGCGAGCCTCTTCGTACGGGCCGTCCGTAACATCCCCTGATCGACCGGCAGGAGAATTGGCCTCGAGCGGCCCCGACACCGCGCGTGTCGGGGCGCCGTTCGCTGTCGTCGACCGCCTCGCAAATCGCCCGAGGAGATGCCCCAGCGCGCTGGTCGGTAGCGCTTGACGGGTCGAAGGGTGCCAGAACACGACTCTCGTCACCCCGCAACGGAACCTGCTGATTGAGCGCGCGGTCGCCGGAAGACCGGCCAATCATCAATCGCCGGTTGGGAAGAGTGGATTTCCGGTCCACCAGCTCATCAACAGCGCGAGGCCTATCTGCAAAGCCAGCGTGGCGGGCACGACAATCCACCAGCGGAACAGGCGTGGCTCCGTTTCCGCGGCGCGTGCGCGGCATTCGGCCATCACCTCCGCCGGGACCAGTCGCACCGCGATGTAGAAACCGAGCGTCAAGACGATGAGATCGTCGAGCTCGCCGAGCAAATAACCGTGTAAGGATTCGGGGATGAGATCGATTGGGCTGAGGATGTACAGCGCGACCACCAATGCCACCAGCCGGGTCGGCCATGCGACGCGCGCATCGCGACACGCAAACAGCAACGCGCGCAGCTCGCGCTCGAAGCGCCGCCCGAGCAAGCGCAGGCGCGTGATCCATTTCGGTGGCGATGTGGACACTTCAACAACTCGATATGCTGCCAATCCCCCCTACTCGGCCGATGCGAGAGAGGGTAGGGAATCCCAATGCAGCTGCAACTGTTCCGTTCGCTCTGGACGACTGGCGGCGATCTGGGTGTGGCCCTCGCCGACGTCGGCGGCGGCGGTTTCGATGGGATCGAAGGGCCGGTGCCGCTCGAGCCGGCGGCGCGGCGACGTTTTCTGGCGGAGCTCGGCGACGTGCCGCTGATCGCGGAGATCTGCACGGGCGGCGATTACGTGCCCGACTTCGGACTGTCGCCGGCGCGGCACATCGACGACTTCCGACGCAAGACGGAAGCGGCGCTCGAGGCGCGGCCGCGATTTCTGACGGTGCTGGCCGGCAGCGACGCCTGGTCGCTGGCGCAGAGTGTGGAGTTCTTCGGCGCAGCCATGGCGATCGCGGCAGAGCTGGGGATCGCGGCGAATTTCGAGACGCACCGCAGCCGCTCGTTCTTCCATCCGTGGACCACGCGCGACGTGCTCGCGCAGCTCCCGGACCTCTGGCTGACGGGAGACTTCTCGCATTGGTGCTGCGTCACCGAACGGCTGATCCTCGACCATGAGCCGCAGCTGCTGGCGCTGTTCGCGGCGCGCACGCGCCATCTGCATGGGCGCATCGGCTACGAACAAGGCGCGCAGGTGCCGCATCCCGCCGCGCCCGAGTATCGCGACGCGCTCGCTGCACACGAGCGCTGGTGGGACGCCGTCTGGAACGCGCAGGAAGCCGGCGGTGCCGCTCTCGTGACGATGACGGCGGAATCAGGTCCCGACGGCTATCTGCACACCATGCCGTTCACCAACATGCCGGTCGCCGATCTCGGCGAGATCAATCGCTGGATGGCGGTGCGACAGCGCAAGCGATTCACTGCACGCGACGACAAGGCAGCGTTTCCGACAGCGCCGAGGGCGTGACGCGTGTCGCCGCTGCAAGCGCTAGCCGACGACATCTGGGTCGTCGATCGGCCGCAAGCCTTCTACGGGCTGTCGGTGGGGACGCGGATGACGGTCATGCGATTGTCCGGCGGGCCGCTGCTGCTGCACTCGCCGGTGGCGCTCGACGCCGGCTTGCGCGCGGAGCTCGATGCGCTCGGCCCGGTGCGGTACGCGGTCGCCCCGAATCGCGTGCACCACCTGTACGCCGGCGACGTGGCGAAGGCCTATCCGGGCACGCGGCTATGGGTCGGACCGGGACTGGAGCGCAAACGTCCCGATCTCGCCTTCGAGGCGATCCTCGGCGACGATCCGCCGGCGGAGTGGCGCGACGAGATCTCGCAGACTTTCTTTCGCGGCCGCCCCTACGAGAACGAGGTGGTCTTTCTGCATCGCGCCAGCCGCACCCTGATCCTGTGCGATCTGGCCTTCAATTTCGGCCCGCGCACCGCGACGCCGACGCGGCTGTTGATGCAACTGCTGCGCAGCTACGGCCGCTTCGGTCCGTCCACGCTCGATCCCTGGCTGATCCGCGACCGCAGCGCAGCGCGGCAGAGCCTCGAGCGCATTCTCGCCTGGGACTTCGATCGCGTCGTCGTGGCGCATGGCGATGTCCTGGAGCGCGGCGGCCGCGAGGCGCTGCGCGCCGGCTACGCCTGGCTGCTCTCTTGAAGGATTCCAACACGCACCCTGCGTGTCAGACGGTGGTCTTCTCGGGTTGCACCGGCGCCCGCTGCTGAGCCCGCCCTTGCTCGAGCCCCTCACATGCATCCGCTGACGATCCTGTATCGCGACGACGACGTTGTCGCGGTGCACAAGCCGCCCGGTGTGCTCGTGCACCGCACGCGAATCGATGCCGGCGACGGCCGCGCCCTGTTGCAGCTGCTGCGCGATCAGCTCGGCGTGCCGGTCCACCCGGCGCATCGCCTGGACAAGGGTACCTCGGGGGTGGTGCTCTTCGCCCTGCACGCCGACGCGGCGCGGCAGCTGAACGCAGCCTTGCGCGACGGGCGAGCGCAGAAGACCTACCATGCTGTCGTGCGCGGCTGGGTGCCGGAGCGGGTCGACGTCGACCATCCGCTGCGCGATCGGCCCGACCGCCTGGACAGGCGGCAGGTGGTCGAGGTGCGCCCGGCGTTCACCACCGTGTGCTGCGTGGCGCGCGCCGAGCTCGCCCACGCCGTCGGCCGCTATGCCACCGCACGCTACTCGCTCGTCGAGTGTCAGCCGCGCAGCGGCCGCCGCCACCAGATCCGCCGGCATTTGAAACACCTGCGCCATCCGATCATCGGCGATGCCAACTACGGCGACGGAGCGCACAATCGCTTCTTCCGTGACTCGCTCGGCATTGCGCGCCTGCTGCTTGCCGCCAGCGCCGTGCGGCTGCCGCACCCGCGCAGCGGCGCGATGCTCGAGCTGCAGGCGCCGCTCGACGAGTCGTTCCGCGCCGCGCTGACCTGGCCGGAATGGCACGTCGTCGAAGCGTGCGGCGCCTTGCTCAGCGCAGCCTTCATGGCTGCCGCCGCCCGCCGAATCGCCCCGTTGCTCTGAGATCGAAGATCCTGACCCCTGGAAAAGCCACGCGGGCACGTTTGGTCGGTCAGGTCCGCACAGCGCACTGATCTGGGCTCGGGGAGCGCGGTCGATTGGAAACAACGCCCATCGGAAGCGCAGCGCAGGAAGCTCGCCTGCGAGCTCGGCGGTCGCAGGCGAGCCTCGGTCACTCACAGACTAAGACTCCGCGCACACCTTCTTGTTCTCGATCTCCTTGCCGTCGAGATCCTTGCAGGCCTTGGCGTCCATGCAGTCGAGCTCGGTGCCGCCGTCCTTCACATAGCGACAGCAGATCTGCGCGTCGGTGCAGCCCCCTTTGGTCTTCGCCAGTGAATGCGTCGCCCAAAGCGCATTGCCGAGCGTCAGTCCGAGCGCGACGGCAGCCATGGTCAGAGCCATTCGTAGCTTCATCGGATCCTCCTCGTCGTCTGGCGGGATCAACGTCCCCCCGCATCGGTTGTGTAGCGCAACGTGGCGAAATCGCCAGATCCGAGCCCGAGACTCCAACGCCGACCAAGTCGCCCCTGACGCGAGGCCGCGGAGAGGATCGCGCCCGCGCTCTCCGCGGTCGGCGCCCAACCATTGAAGTTGTCCGCAACAACGCTCAGTCTCCGCGGCACATGCCGCCACCCTGGGTCGGAGCCTGCCTATGAGCTCGCCGCCGTCGGATCTCGCGCGCACGACCCTGCAGCTCCTCGTGCTCGGGGCGCTGATCGCCGGCAGCCTGTGGATCGTCGAGCCCTTCCTGCCGGCGCTGCTGTGGGCGGTCATGATCGTCGTTTCGACCTGGTCCGTGCTGCTGCACCTGCAGTCCTGGCTCGGCGGCAGCCGACGCCTGGCGGTGGCGGCGATGACCATCGCCCTGCTGCTGATCTTGGTAGTGCCGCTCTACTTCGGCGTGGCTGCGATCGTCGAGAACACCGACCAGATCGCCGCATGGTCGAAGTCGGTAGCCGCGTTCGCCGCGCCGCAACCGCCCGCATGGGTCGAATCCATTCCGCTCATCGGCAGCACGCTGGCGGATTGGTGGCAGCGACTCGCGGCCGCCGGCGCCGAAGATCTGCTGGTGCGGCTGGCGCCGTACGGTCAGACGCTGGTGCGCTGGTTCGTCGGGCAGGTGGGCGGCGTCGGCCTGCTGCTCGTCCAGTTCATGCTGACGGTGATCATCGCGGCGATTCTCTACGCCAACGGCGAGACGGCGGCGCGCGCCGCCGACC
>Ga0265314_10000191_pt1 | contig 91214 bp, 96 predicted proteins | sample 4126metaG_FD_203106 | JGI IMG/M metagenome (GOLD analysis project Ga0265314, IMG submission 203106) | Rhizosphere microbial communities from Carex aquatilis grown in University of Washington, Seatle, WA, United States - 4-1-26 metaG | ecosystem: Host-associated > Plants > Roots > Rhizosphere >...
CGAGGCGCCTCGCTCTGCCCCGAAGCCAAGCCGAGACCGCCGCGATCAGCTGCCGCAGGACCACCGTGGTCAGACCGGGGTCGTAGGCCATCTTTCCGCGCAAGCCATGGGGTACCGTGAGCACCCACTGGCGCATAGGCACGCGCGGGATCACGCGATCGGCCAACGCCGCCGAGAAGTCACACATCCGACGTCCGATACAGCTCCGGCAAAATCCGCGGCGTCGACACGAGAACGCGACAGCGCGGGACCAGCCGCATTCGCGGCACTTCGCGAGGACGAAGCCATGCGCCAGGATTCCGCAGCGGAGGAAGGCCTCCACCTCGGACACGACGAACGCCGGCAGCGCGGACGAATCGCCGTCGGACTCCAAATCGGCGAGAAAGGTCCGCCAGTGGCCCTGCAAGGTCTTGTACAGGAGTGTCTTTTCGGGACGATGGCGCTCGTGAGCCTGGCCAACTCGGCTCGGATGAACGACACCGGGGCCCGAAGGCGATGCGGTGCCGGCGTCGGCCGTTCGAGCTTGAGACACCAGCTCCGGTCTTGTCACCTGCAGGTGATGCGGACGGACTGGCGTGGAAAGGTGGGATCGCCAAAGGGCGGGAAGGATCGGATCGTTCCGCTCACATCCCGACTAAGGGCGGCCCTCACCGGCATTCGTCACCTGCGGGGTTCCCTGGTGTTCTCTTGGCACGATGGGAGGCGATGGACGAACACGACGATGAGGGCGGGGATCAAGCGTCAGGAGAAGCGCAGGATTGAGGGTCACGGGATGGCATGTGCTTCGACACACGTTCTGCAGCCATCTCGCGATGCGGGGGGCGGCGCCGAAAGCGATCCAGGATCTCGCAGGACACCAGAGCATGGCGGTAACCAACCGCTACATGCACCTGGCGCCGGGCGCGCTCCGTACTGCGATCGATCTCTTGGAGCCGTTGCAAGCCAGTTGCAAGGACATCAAGAAATCAGCCTAAGTATCTGAAATTATTGGGTGAGCGACGGGGATTGAACCCGCAACCCCCGCAGCCACAGTGCGGTGCTCTACCAATTGAGCTACGCCCACCAATTGCATATTCAATTTTCCCCGCCCTCCCCACTTCCCAATCGGCGCGCCCGGAGGGAGTCGAACCCCCGACCCGCGGCTTAGAAGGCCGCTGCTCTATCCAACTGAGCTACGGGCGCATGCTTATGATTTCGACTGCTTAGCGTCAAGTCCTTTTACCGTTCTTGTGAGCCCGTAGCCACGGCGCACCCAACTGCACCGCCTTCGTCGCGGAAGTCGGCGAGGGACACTACCCCAGCGCCGGCATGGAGGTCGACATCCATGTGGCCGAAGTCCCGATCGGTGAACAGCCGCTGGCGGGCCACGACGCCGCCGCCTTTCGCCCGGGACGCCCCACCCCCAACGCATCCATGACGGTTCGAGGGGCCTTGTCGATCACCGTCAGCAGCACGCGCGCCGGTCCCTCGGGCCGCCGTCGCCCCTGGTCCCAGTTGCGGGCGGTCCCCACGCTGACACCGAACGGCGCCGCGAAATCATCTTGCGACAGGCCCAGCTTGCCCCGGACGGTCGCCACGTCGATGTCGGGAACCCGGACGCGGGTCAATCGCCCCCGGCTCTTGTCGCCGCGCGCGTGCGCGATCGCGTCGCGCAGGCCCGCCGCGATGGACGCGAATGCTTGCTTTGCCATCTCGTCACCTCCCGTGAACGCGCTTCAGGGTCTCCACCCGAGGGGGCTCGCCTCCGGATTGCTCAGACTCGGAGGAGACCATGATGCCCGCAGAACGGCTGGTAGGGGAAGTCTTTGCCAGGCTCGAGGAGATCTCCAGACCGGGCCAGAGAGGGGCGCACAGCCCGAATCGCGGAACCTTCGGGCGCCTGGCTGGTATGAAAAGGGGGGCACGAGATGCGCACAGCTTGCTGGATCGCGGTGACAGTGACGGCGGTCGTGATGATCGCGTTCGGATGCTCGGGACAGCTACCCTTGTCAGCGGCGCCGGTGAAGTGCGGGGACCAGTGCGCGACCCTGGGCTGTCCCGCGGGATCGCACTGCCTTCTCGCTGGGAACTGCACGCCTCACTGCGAGCTGGAAGGCCTGTCGCGGTTCAAGTAGCGCAGCGCCGCCGGCGAACGTGCCGCCGGAAGGGGGGCTCTGCCCGCCATTGACCCCCGACTGCTTAGCGTCAAGTCCTTTTCCCGGGCGGGGACCTCCAGGTCACGCGTTGTCGATCTCCTGCAGCTCGCGTCCGCTGAGGCCGAGCAAATACAGGATGGCGTCCAGGCCCGACGCAGAGATGGTGGTGTCGGCCGCCTCGCGCAGCTTTGGCTTGGCGCGGAAAGCGATTCCCAGGCCTGCCTTCTCCAGCATGAGGGCATCGTTCGCGCCGTCGCCGACGGCGATGACCTGATCCAGCAGCACGCCCTCGTGCTGCGCGATGAGCTCCAGGAGCTCGGCCTTGCGCTGCGCGTTCACGATGGGGCCCGACACGCGGCCCGTCAGCTTGCCGTCGACGATCTCGAGGTTGTTCGAGAACGCGTAGTCGATGCCCAGGCGCCGCTTCAAGGCCTCGGCGGCGCGCGAGAAGCCGCCGCTGATCACCGCGGTCCGGAAGCCCAGCCGCTTGAGGACGCGGATCAACGTCTCGGCCCCCTCGGTCAGCGGCAGGTTGTTCGCGATCTCGTCCAGCACCTTCACGTCGAGGCCCGCGAGCAGCGCCACGCGCTGGCGCAGCGACTCGTCGTAGTCCATCTCGCCCTGCATCGCGCGCTCGGTGATCTTCGCGACCTTCTCGCCGACGCCGGCCGCACGCGCCAGCTCGTCGATCACCTCGATGCGAATCAGGGTCGAGTCCATGTCCATGACGACCATGCGCTTCGATCGCCGGAACAGGCTCTCGCGCTGCAAGGACACGTCGAAGCCAGCCTTGGTGGCGACGGCCAGCAAGGACCGCTTCAGCGCCTCGCGGTCACGCCCCACGGGCAGGCTGGCGTGGATCTCGACCGACGCCAGCGTATCCTCGGACAGCCGGGAGATCTTCTCGATGTTGGCGCCCTCGCTGGCCAGCGTTTCTGCCAGCGCGTGCAGGGCGGCGGCACCAAGCGACCTGCCGATGGCCGTGATCACGTAGCGCCGGCCCGGCTCGTTGGCCGCCCGCGCCCCGTTTGCCCCCTGCGCCGGTGCCGTCACGGGATTGAAGTCGAGGTCCAGGCCCATCTCCTTCGCCGTGAACAGCAGCTCCTTCAGCACGTCCCGCGCATGCGGCAAGCCGACGAGCAAGCACAGCGTGAGCTGTCCCTGGACGACGACCTGCTCGATGTCGTGCAAGGTCGCCCCCTGCTGGGCGAGGATCCCCGTGAGGGTGGCCGTGATGCCGGCGCGATCGCGTCCGGTCACCGTGATCAAGACGCGGTCATCTGTTTCGGTCAAAGCCGGGGCAGTCTATGCGGTCGTCGCCCGCCTGCAACAGGCCGCGCCCGCCCCCGGGGCCTCCCCTGGCAAAGCCCCTTCAGGATACCCTGGTAACCACCGATGGCCCCCATGGGTCCGGATATGCATGTCTTTGTGGCGAGGCAGCCCATTTTCGACGTCCGAAAGCGGGTCGTCGCTTACGAGCTGCTGTTCCGATCGGGGATGGAGAACTTCTTTCCCGTGGGGACAGATCCGGACGTCGCGTCTGCCAAGGTCATCGACCACGCCCTCTCGGCTTTCGATCTCGGGGGCCTGACGGGCGGGAAGAAGGCCTACATCAACGTGACCCGGCGGGTGCTGTGCCAGGGCCTCTACAGCGTGCTGCCCCCGAGGCAGACGGTCATCGAGCTGCTCGAGAGCGTCAGCGCCGATGACGAGACCGTGGCCGCGGTGCGCGCCGCCCGCCGCGCCGGCTACGAGATCGCGCTCGACGACTTCGTGGACCGGCCCGGGCTGGAGGCGTTCGTGTCGATTGCGCACGTCCTGAAGGTCGATTTCTTGGCCACGCCTCCGGCCGAGCGGCGCCGACTGCGCGAGCGAACCCGGGGCACGAAGCTCGCGCTGCTCGCCGAGAAGGTGGAGAACGCGACCGAATTCGCCAGCGCCGAGCAGCTCGGCTACACGCTCTTCCAAGGTTACTTCTTCCAGCGCCCCGAGATCATCTCGCGCGAGGAGGTCCCCCCTGCGAAGCTCACCTACGTGAGGTTCCTGCGCGCGCTGCAGGCGCCGGAGCTCGACTACGCGGAGCTCGAGGCCGTGATCAAGCGAGATCTCTCCCTGTCGGTGAAGCTGCTCAAATTCCTGAACTCGGCCGCGTTCGGGTGGCGCAGCCGGGTGACCTCGCTGAAGCACGCGCTCGTGCTGCTCGGGGAGCGTCCGTTTCGGAAGTGGGCGTCGCTGATCGCCGTGGTGGGCCTGACCGACGACCGCCCGCCCGAGCTCGCGCTCGTCAGCCTGGCGCGCGCGCGCTTCTGCGAGCGTCTCTGCCCGCTGGCGCGGCTCGATGACCACGAGCTAGACGCGTTCCTCGTGGGTCTGTTGTCGGCGCTCGACGCGATGATGGGCCGGCCGCTCGCCGAGCTCCTCGCGGAGATCCTCGTCTCGCCCGCCGTCGACGCCGCCCTGCTCCGACAAGACACGCCGCTTGGCGCGGTGCGGGCGCTGGTGCTCGCGTACGAGCGTGGCGCGTGGGACGAGGTGACGGCGCTCGCCGCCAAGCTCGGCGTCGCCGAGCGCGACCTGCCCGCGATTGCCGACGAGTCGCGGGCCTGGGCGAGCGAAACGCTGCCGCTCTAGCGAAGTCCGCCGGTCAGGGTGGGGGCGCGGCGAATTGGCCGGTGTCGGCGGCGATCGCGGCCTGGGCGGCCGCGAGCTTGTTGCGCCAGGCGGGCGCGGCGACGTCCGCGGGGTACGCCCGCAGGAGCTGGCGATAGATGGTCGCCGCTTCGTTCCACCGGCGGGCGGCCATCGCCGCCTCGGCCCGCACCGCGAGGGCGGCGGCGGGATCCGCGGGCGCCCCGCTCGGTGCGCCGCCCAGGGGTTCGCTCGCGCGCGACCTCGACTTCTTCGCCGGGCTCGCACGGGCGGCGTCGGGCAAAGGCGCGGCCTTCGACGCGGACGTCGCCATGGGCTTCGCGGGGGGCGGGACCGGCGCTGCCGGTGCGGCGGCCGCTGACACCGCCCCCGACTCCGATTCAGCCTCCGCCTGCGATGCCGGGCGCGGCGCGGCCAAGCCCGCGCCGTGCCGAGGGGCAGCTACCGCGGCCTTGTCGGCCGATTCGACCGATGCCCCGCCCCGAGCGGCCCCCCGGAGCGCCGACGGCGCTTCCGCTTTGTCGATGTCGCGGCCAAACCGGCCAGGCTCCGGCGCGGGCGCCGCTGCCGCCCCGAGATCGTCAGCATGCGGTTGCGCGGGCGAAGGCTCGTCGCGTTCGAACGGCCGCATCCCGTCAATTCGCTGCTCCTCGCGATTCCCCTGGCGATTCTCCTCGCGCCTCGTCGCCGCACGCTTCGCCGCGTGTCTCTCCGCAGCCGCCGCCGGGCCCCTGCTCACCGCTTTGCCGAGGAGGCTGCCCGCCCCGCCTCCCTCGCGGGAAGCGTCGTCCTTCCCCGCGGAGGCGGCGGACTCCGGGCCTTGCACGTCCTGAGCATACCGCGCGCCGACCTGCGGACGCCGGGGCCGCGACGGGGGCTGCGCCTCCACCGCTGGCGCCGGTGGCGGCGACGGGGCCGCTACCTCCTTGGGCGCGAGCTCGTCGAGCGCTCGCTCGCCGAGCGGCTGCTTCGCCTCCCTGAAGATCGTTCCCCGGACCAACAGGAACGCGGCCAGCGCCGCCACCGTCGCGAACGTCGGGAAGGCCCACCGACCGCGAAGCCGATCTAACCAGCTCGGCCCCCGCACGGCGTCGGCGCCCGACGGCACCTTCCGAGCCGACCGCGATTCGCGGCCGGGCTCTGCCCTGGCAGCCGCGGCGTGCGCGGCTGCGAGCGCCCGCGCGCGGACACCCGGCGGAACCGCGTCTCCGAGCGGCGCGCGCGCGACCGCTCGACCGATGCCCCGCGCTCGCTCGGCCCCGTCAACTTCTCCCCGACACGCGTCGCACCCCTTCAGGTGGGCGTCGAACGCCGCGCGCGCCCCGGCGTCGAGCTCCCCGTACAGGAAGTCGATCAGGCGCTCCCGAATGTCGTCGTGGTTGAACGTCATATGTCGTCGCCGCTCGCGTCTCCGCTCGCCTTGGCTGCCGTCCCCCGCGGTTCGTGGAACGCCGCCAAGGCCTGCCGCAGCTTCTCCAAGGCATAGCGCATCCGGCTCTTCACCGTGGGCTCGCTCGCGCCGACCGCCGCCGCGATCTCGGAGAAGGAAAGGTCCATCACCTCGCGCATCAGGAATACCTCGCGCTGCTCGGTGGGGAGCAGGTCCAAGGCGCGATCGATGTGAAGCCGAAGCTCGCGATCCATCGCCTCGCCTTCCGCGCCGGGAGCAGGCGCGGCGATGCGGTCCCCGAGGACAGGCCCCGACGACTCGTCCGACGACGGCCCGGCGGGGGCGTCGAGCGACGACGCGCGGCGGTGAACGGCTCGCCGCGCGTGATCGGTGCACAGGTTCCGCGCGATCGTGTAGAGCCAGGTCGAGACCTTCGCCTGGCTCTTCCAGCCCCCGGCCGCCCCGACCACGCGCAAGAAGACCTCCTGGAGGACGTCCTCCGCCGTTCCCGCGTCTCCCACGAAGCGTCGGACGAAGGTCCAGAGCGGCCGCTCGTGCCGGCCCATCAGCTCCTCGAACGCGGCGACGTCGCCCTGCTGATAGGCCGTCATGAGGCTCTCGTCGGACGCGGGCACTCACCTATCAGTAACGCACACAGCAGCCTTCGCGCCAGCCGGCGGGCGGCGTGGCGTACCGAGGGGAGCTGGCCGGAAACGGCGTCGCCGTTTGGCGCCAGGCCAGATCGTCCGGGGGCGAACAGCATCCGTCGACGTCGATGCCGAGCGCGACGAGCCCATCGCTATCGTTGTAGCGGACACCGAGCACGATCGACGGGCGGGTCGGGTTTGCCCGGGTGAAGCTGACTTCACGCACCGCGGAGCTCACGGCCTCGCCGAACTCGGTGCCGAGGCCGGGGCGACGACGCGCCGGGGGAGCGCTGGATTCTCGCTCCGCGAGCGCGTCAGCCGCAGCCGAATCTGCGGGCGCCGCTTCGACGTTCGCGGCGCGGCCACCGGAGGGGGCGGACTTCGCGGGCGGCGGCGAGGGCGCGCCTCGCTCACCGAATTCTCCTTTGGCTGCACCGCCGGTGGCGGAGGGCTCATAGCCGAGTCCATCGTCACGGTAGCGCCAGTCGGGATAGCGCGGCGGCTCGGGCACGTAGACGGGCCGCGGCGGCAGCGCGACATGCTCCGGGAACACGGCGACGCCGATGACGCCCACATCGCGCGCGCTGCCGGTTCGCGCCGCGTACGAATCGGCGACGGTGGCGAACCGGAAGGCCGCCACCTCGGCCTGCGACAGGCGCCACCCATCGATGTCGACCGCGCCCCACGCCGGCACCAGGTAGCCGCGCTTCGACCGAACGTCGGCTGGCTTGCCGTCGATGGCGTCGCGTCCGTCCACCGACGCCACCGCCTCGATGCGACGCCCCGTGTGGTTCACGATACGCAAGGTGTACCGGGCGCCCATCTGGCCCATGACGAAGCTCTCCCCGGCGTGCGCGAACGTCTGCGCGGGGACACCATCGAGCAGCACCTGCAGCTCGTACCCCCCGCCTGCCGCGCGGAGCGGGTACCCGCCCGTGGGCGGGCGCGGCGCCGCGCACGATGACGAGACGAACCCGGCGACGGGAATCAGAGCGGCAAGGACAGATGTGAGCCACAGGCGGCGGGACAGACCGTTCTTCGACATGGGGAACCTCCGTCCCCCTCGAACGCGCGGCCGCCGAAAAGGATCTGAGAGACTCCCCGGGGCCCCGTCAAAGCTCGATCTGGGTGCCGATCTCGACGACCCGATTGGCGGGAATCGAGAAGAAGTCGGTCGCGGCCCGCGAGTTTCGCGACAGGAACCCGAACAGGCGTTTCCGCCAGTAGGCGAGCACCGGATCGCGGGTGGGCAGCAACGTCTCGCGTCCCAGGTAGTAGCTGGTATCCGCCTCATTTATGCAAAGGCCGATGCCCACGCAGTGGCGGAGCACCTCCGGCACGTTGGGCGTCTCCATGAACCCGTAATGAGCGGTCAGACCCCAGAAGCCGTAGCCAAAGTTCTTGGACCGGATGCGATCGTTCGCGTCCACCTCGGGCACCGCGTCCGTCACGACGGACAGCAGCACGACCTGCTCGTGAAGAACCTTGTTGTGCTTGAAATGATGCAGCAACACGTTCGGCATGCCCCGCCGGGTGGAGGTCAGGAACACCGCGGTGCCCTTCACGCGATACGGCTTGGACAGCTCGATGTCCGCGATGAACGCGTCGACGGGCAAGGTCTCCGAGGAGATGCGGGCGGCCAGGACCGCCCGTCCCTTCTTCCACGTCGTCATGATCACGAAGACCGCGACGGCGACCGCCAGCGGGAACCAGCCGCCGGTGGCGATCTTCGCCGCGCAGGCCGCGAAGAAGCCGAGGTCGAACGTCAGGAACACCGTCGCGAGGGCCACGCACTTCCAGATCGGCCACCGCCACCGATCGCGCGCCACGAACACGAACAGCACCGATGTGATGGCCATCGTCCCCGTCACGGCGATACCGTAAGCGTCGGCCAGGCCCGACGAAGCCCGGAACCCGAGCACCAACGCAAGGCACGCCACCATCAGGATCCCGTTGATCTCGGGGATGAAGATCTGCCCCTCGGTCTTGCCCGAGGTGTGCACGATCGTGACCCGTGGCGCGTAGCCGAGCTGTACCGCCTGCCGGGTCAGCGAAAAGGCGCCCGAGATCAACGCCTGGGACGCCACCACCGTCGCGATGGTGGCGATGACGACCATCGGGTACAGCCAGAAGCCGGGGACGAGATCGTAGAAGGGATTCGTCGACCCGGGGCGCTCCAGCAGCAGCGCGCCCTGGCCAAAGTAGTTCACCAGCAGGGCTGGAAACACGATCGACGACCAAGCGACCTTGATGGCGCGCCGGCCGAAGTGTCCCATGTCGGCGTAGAGGGCCTCGCCCCCCGTGATGCACAGGACGACCGAGCCCAGCACCAGGAAGCCGTGCAGCTTGCCGCGCATCAAGAAGCGCACCGCGTGCAGGGGATTGACCGCCATCAAGATCTGCGGGTGCCGGAGGATCAAGGGAAACCCCGCGGCCGCGATGGCCACGAACCAGCAAACCGTCAGCGGTCCGAACACGGCCCCGATGCCGCCGGTCCCGCGCTTCTGCACGGCGAAGAGACCGATGAGGATCCCGCAAGTGATGGGTACGACAAAGGGCGCCAGCGCGGTCGTCGCCACCTCTAAGCCCTCGACCGCCGACAAGACGGAAATGGCCGGCGTGATCATACCGTCCCCGTAGAGCAGCGCCGCCCCGAACAGGCCCAGGAACGCGAGGGACTTTGTGAAGCGGTGCTTGGCGGCGTGCATTGGTGAGACGACCAGCGCCATCAGCGCCAGCACTCCCCCCTCGCCGTCGTTGTCCGCCCGCATGACGAAGCGCAGGTACTTGACCGAGATGACCAGGGTCAGCGACCAGAACACCAGCGACAGAATCCCGAAGATGTTCTCGGGCGTGGCGCCCACCCCGTGGGGCAACGTGACGCACTCGCGAATCGCGTAGAGCGGCGAGGTTCCTATGTCGCCATAGACGACCCCGAGGGCACCGAGGGCCAGCTTCGCCAGGTCGGCGCCGTGGGCCTGGTTCGCCGAGTGCGTGCCGGCGTGCGGGTGCGAAGACGAGAGCGACGGGTGCGGCACGGCAGCTTGAACCGCGACGGCGGGCGCAGAGGTGCCTGGAGGTGTACTCATCTATGGTGCGAAGGCGGACCAAGCCGCCCTGAGTCGCATGCAGAATGCACTGCTTTGATTTCCGGAACGTTTCGGCGCGGTAATTTCCTCGAAACGAGAATGGCGCCTGCAGGCTAGCCGGTCGCGCCTCCGAATGCGAGGCGAACCTACGCCGCTCACGCGGCGCCGTCCGGGTGGGACACGAGGCCGATCGAGGCGGATGCGCCCAGGCGATCCGCGCCGGCGGCGCGCAGCGCGAGTGCCTGTGCGCGGGTCCTGATCCCGCCCGACGCCTTGACGGCCGCGCGATCCCCGGCGAGGCGCTTCAAGAGCGCGACGTCCTCGACCGTGGCCCCGCCCTGTGCGAAGCCCGTCGAGGTCTTCAGGAACGCCGGCCCCCCCGCCAGGACGGCGCGCGCTCCGAAGGCCTTCTGTTCCTCCGAGAACAGCGCCACCTCGAGGATCACCTTCACGGGGATGCCGCCCGCCGCCTGCACGAGAGCCAGCGTCTCCCCCGTGAGCTTGTCCGCGTCGCCCTCGCGGATCCAGCCGAGGTTCGCCACCACGTCGAGCTCCGTGGCACCGTCCGCGACGGCCCGCCGTGCCTCGAACAACTTCGTCTCGGTGGTCGCCGCGCCGTGTGGGAAGGCGACCACCGACGCGACGCCGACCCCGGAGCCAGCCAGGTTGTGCGCGGCTCGCGCCACGAACGTAGGCTGCACGCAGACGGTGCGAAACCCGAACGCCAGCGCCTCCGTGCACAGGCGGTCGATCTCGTCAGCGACGGCATCGGGGCGAAGCCATGTATGATCGATGATCGAGGCGAGCGCGCGATCGAACGGCACCTCGCGACGGTAGTCCGCCCGCCAGCGACAATCCAGCGATTCGAACGATCCCGTGAGCCATGCCTGTGCCCAGCGTGCCAACATGCCAACCGTGACCCCCCCCGCGATGTCCGCCGCCGCGAACGCCGTCACGCTGGCCGACATCGAAGCGGCGCGGGCGCGCATTGCTGGCCGCTTGCGGGTGTCACCGTGCGCCGCTTCCCGCGTCGTCAGCGAATCGACCGGCGCGAATGTCTTCTTCAAGCTGGAGAACCTTCAGCTCATGGGCTCGTTCAAGGAACGTGGGGCGTGCAACCGGTTGCTGCAGCTGTCGGCGGCGGAGCGGCACCGCGGCGTCATCGCCGCCAGCGCCGGCAACCACGCGCTCGGCGTGGCGTATCACGCGCGGGCGCTCGGCATCCCCGCCACCATCGTCATGCCGCGCACGTCTCCGCTCGTGAAGGTGACGGAGACCCGGGCCCTCGGCGCGACGGTGGTACAGGTGGGCGATGGCTACGACGCCGCGTTCGCCGCAGCGACCCGGATCGCCGCCGAGCGGGACCTGGTGATGGTGCACGCGTTCGACGACGCGGCCGTGATCGCCGGGCAGGGTACGTTGGGACTGGAGATCCTCGACCAGGTCCCGTCGGTGGACGCGATCCTGGTCGCGGTGGGGGGCGGGGGACTCATCGCCGGCGTCGCAACCGCCGTCAAGGCCGTCCGCCCGGCGGTGCGGCTGATCGGTGTGCAGGCCGAGGCCATGCCCGGGATGCGGGCAGCGCTCCGGGAAGGCAAGCCCGTGCGCATCGAGCCCGCGCGCACCATCGCGGATGGGATCGCCGTGGGCCTGGTCGGGGGCGCCGGGTATCCGGCCGTCGCCAGCCTGGTGGACGACGTGGTCACCGTCGACGACGAAGAGATCGCCGAGGCCATCTTGACGCTGCTCGAGAAGGAGAAGATCGTCGCCGAAGGCGCGGGCGCCGCGCCGCTGGCGGCGCTCTATCACCGCGAGCTGGGCCTGGGCGGCAAGACGGTCGTCGTGGTGGTGGGCGGTGGGAACATCGACGTGAACGTCCTGTCGCGCATCATCGATCGGGGGCTGATGAAATCGGGCCGCATCATGCGCACGCGCGTCATGTTGCCCGATCGCCCCGGCTCGCTCGCCCAGCTCCTCGCCATCCTCGCGGAGCGCGAAGCCAACGTGCTCGCCGTCGATCACGATCGGCGCGCCGCGCGCCTGGAGCTCGGTCAAACGTACGTCGACGTCGAGGCGGAGACCCGCGGCTTCGAGCACGTCACCGAGATCCTAGAGGCGCTGAAGGCGAAGGGCTTCGTCCCCGTGTGACGGTCTTGCCCCGGCGGCGCCCGCATGAATCGCCAACGCACCCGGCCCCCTGGGAGGGTTTGCTTGGCTTCTTGCCGGCTTCTTGATGAATTCCTCGGCACACGCTAACGTCCGGACCCGAACCTGGGGGGGGGCTGGCCTGATCACCGAAACGACGATCACGGACTACACCGAGAACGCCGACGCGGACTCGGTGGGCCTACACCTGCTGGTCATGTCCCTGGAGGTGTTCTGGTCACGGCCTTTGCCAGCCTCCGGCGAGGTCACCTTGGGCCGATCATCGAAGGCCACGGTGCGGATCGAAGATGGGTTGGCCTCGCGCGAGCACGCCAAAATTCAGGTGGGCACGAACGGTGGGTCCCCGATGTTGACCATCGAAGACCTCCACAGCGCCAATGGAACCCGCGTGCGAAACGCCCTGATCGAGCCAAGGGTTCCCGTGACCATCGCGCCGGGCGAAGCGTTCATGATCGGCTCGACCGTGTTGATGGTCATGCCGGGCCAGCCGACCGTCGGCCACCGGCGTATCTGGTCGCACGCCTACTTCGAAACCCGCGTCGACGAAGAGTGTGTCCGCGCGTCCAAGGCTCACGCCTCGTTCGCCCTCGCGCGAATTCGTTTCAGCGGTCCGGCGCCCTGGACCCGGGTGACGCCGATTCTGGCCACCGAGCTCACGGCGCCGCACGTCTTCGCAAGCTATGGCCCGAAAGACTACGAAATTCTATTCACCGACCCCCGGCCGGGCGAGCCCGAGGCGGCGATCCAAAAATTGATAGACGGCTTCCAGGGTGCGGGCCTCGAGGCGAAATCCGCTGTCGCGTGGTATCCGGAGGATGGACGTTCGGGGGATGCCCTGCTCGGAGCAGCCAACGCGGGCCTGCGAGGCGCGGGCCGCAAGATCACGCTCGAGCTTCCCCTCACCGAGGGTAACGAAATGCGTCGCGTCCGCGCGATGGCCGCGCGGGCGGCGCCAGCGAACATCAATGTGCTGATCCTCGGCGAGATGGGCGTCGGCAAGGACGTCCTTGCTCGCCTCATCCACCAGCTGTCCCCGCGCGCGAGCAAGCCGTTCGTGGCCCTCAACTGCGCGAGCTTGACCGAGAGCCTCATGGAGAGCGAGCTGTTCGGCCACGAGAAGGGCGCCTTCACGGGAGCGGCGACGGCCAAGGTCGGGCTGTTCGAGTCCGCGAATGGGGGCACCGTGTTCCTGGACGAGATCGGCGAGATGCCCCCGGCGATGCAGGCCAAGCTGCTGCAGGCCATCGAGCTCCGGGAGGTTCGGCCCGTGGGGTCGCTGCGAACCCGGCCCATCGACGTGCGGTTCCTGTCAGCCACGAACGTGAACATCGAGGCCGCCGTCGCTAAGGGGACGTTCCGCGGCGACTTGATGTACCGCCTCAACACCCTGACGCTCGCCATCCCCCCGTTGCGCGAGCGGAAGGAGGAGATCGGCGTGCTGGCGGAGGCATTCGTCGCCCAGAACTGGCGAGACCTCGCTCGTGCAGGCTCGCCCACGATCACGCCCGAGGCGATGGCGTGTTTGCTCGGCTACGCTTGGCCGGGGAACATTCGCGAGCTCAAGAACGTGATGGAGCGGGCAGTCGTGCTGTGCGACGGTGCCGAGATCCTGCCCGAGCACCTGCCGCTCGAGAAGATGCGACCGACGCGCGCGCAGGCCGTGCCGGAGGAGACCGCCCAAAGGGCCACCCCCACGGGGAATCGCGTGCTCAGGAACCTCCCCCCGCTCGACGATCCCGACGACGAGGCTGAACGGCAGAGAATCCTGGACGCTCTCGAACAGTGCGCGTGGAGTCAGACCCGAGCGGCGGAGCTCCTCGGCATTTCTCGCCGTACCCTGGTGACGAAGCTGGGCCGCTACAAGATCCCGAGGCCGCACAAGGACTACCACGAGGACGACGCCGACAAGACCATCGCCGGGAAGCGGATTGACGACCTGGCGGGTTCGTCCGAGCCGGCGCCAGGGGAATAGCCTGACCATGTCGATCCGCCCACCGCCCGCCTGTCGGCGGCGAACACGCCCGGGGTCAGCGAACGTTCGCGGGCCAGCCTCCAACGGACCCGCGCCATGACCGAGCCGTCTGGGGGCGCGCGGCACAGCCGGTCGGACCATCCTCGCCGCATTGGTCCGTACCATCTCGGAGCCCTGCTGGGGCAAGGGGGCGTCGGTCAGGTCTTTCGGGCAGTCCATGCCGAGTCGGGAGAGGTGGTGGCGCTCAAGACGGTGCGGATCGCCAGCGAGGGAAAGCTGGCCAGCGTGCGGAGGGAGATACAAGCGCTGGGGCGCCTCCGCCATCCCGGGGTCGTGAAAATCCTGGATGGCGGCATCGATGAGGGGAGGCCGTGGTACGCGATGGAGCTGCTGGAGGGAGGCTCTCTCCACCAGTATTTGCACGCGCGCCGGCCGATGACCGTTTCCAGAACGACCCAGGAAGACCTGCTGTCGCCCAGCATGAATTCCTCGGTCGCGAAGCTCGTGTCGGGAGGGCCGCCGGAGCTCCATCCGGGACCAATTCCACTCCCTGTCTCCAGGTCGGCTACCTCGTCTGTTCATGCCCTTGCGCCGCGACCGGATCTCGGGCCGTTCCTCTCGCTCATTCGCCGGCTCTGTGAACCTCTCGCTTACGTCCACGGCGAGGGCTTCATCCATCGGGACATCAAACCGAGCAACGTCCTGATCCGCGCCGACGAAACGCCGGTGCTCATGGACTTCGGTCTCGTCTGGATCCTCCAAGAAGAGGGTAGCCGCGAGATCGTGGCGGTGGACGCCGCCCGCGCTGGAACGGTCGCGTACATGGCACCTGAGCACCTACGCGGGGAGAGGATCGATGCGCGCGCCGATCTGTTCTCGCTCGGATGCATCATGTACGAGGGCATAACCGGGCGGCAGGCGTTTCCGGTCGAGACCACGCGGGAGCTGGCGATCGCCCACGCCGAGGGCATCCCGCCGGCCTCGGCGCTCGTCGAGAATCTGCCGCCCGCCCTCGACAAAGTGGTCAGCGGCCTGCTCGCGCTCCACCCGCGCGATCGGATTGGGCACGCGATGGATGTGGCCGCGATGCTCGCCGATCTGGGGGCGGAGGGGATGCCCGCGAGCGATCGCCCGGCGCCCCGCGCCTATCTCTATCGACCAGAGCTGGTGGGTCGGGGCCCCCTCCTGGATGCGGCGGACGAGAAGGTGACACGCTTGCGGGAGGGCTCGGGGGGATGCTTTCTGGTCACCGGCGAGAGCGGCATCGGCAAGACCAGCCTGGTTTCCGCCATCGCTCACCTCGCCGTCGACCGCGGCGTTCGTGTCGTGACCGGCGATTGCGCGGCAGTGGGCGTGGTCGCGGGCCGGGGCGTCCGACAGGGAGGTCCACTCTACCCGTTGGCCCGGTTGCTTCAGGCCGTCGGTGATCGCTGCGTCGCGGGGGGAGAGACGCTCACGCGACGGATGCTCGGTGAGCGCGCCAAGGTCTTGGCCGCATGCGAGCCCACGCTACGAAACCTGCCGGGGGTCGAATCCTATCCAGAGCCGGCCGAGATACCCGGCGAAGCCTCCCGACGGCGGCTGATCGATGCAATGGCCGAAACCCTGGCGAGCTTCGCCTCGGACAGACCGACCCTGTTGGTGCTGGATGACCTGCAGTGGGCGGACGATCTCACCCTGGCCTTCCTGTCCTCGTTGACGGAACGCTACTACGGAGAGAACCCGGTCCTCGTCGTCGCGACCTATCGCGCCGAGGAGTCGACCCCCGACCTCGACCGACTGGCCGGGCTTTCGCATTCAACCCACTTTCGCCTGGACAGGCTCGACGCCGCGACGATCGGCGCCATGTCGGCGGACATGCTCGGGCAGAGGCAAGTTCCGGACACGCTGGCGGCTTTCCTGACCGAGGAGTCGTCCGGAAACCCGTTCTTTGTCGCTGAATACCTGAGGGCCGCGGTCGACGCTGGCCTGCTTTTCCGGGACGACCGCGGGAGATGGCAACAGTCCGGCGGGGGAATGGCGCTCGATGGCCTCGGCCTGCCGCACACCTTGCAGGCGCTGGTGACGCGCCGACTCGACGGCCTCCTCGATACCTCGCGACGCCTGACCGAGGTCGCGGCGGTCCTGGGCCGCGAAGTGCAGATCGAGGTGTTGTCCGCGCTGGCCCTCGCCGTCGGAGTCGCCGATGAGACAGCGTTCGGGCAGACGCTGCGAAACCTCCTGGTGCGGCAGATCCTCGAGCCCTCACTGCCGGGATCGGTGAGGTTCGTACACGACAAGCTCCGGGAGATCGCCTACGAGGGGCTATCCGCCGAGCGACAGGCGAGGCTCCATGCGGCAGCGGCGGTCCTGCTAGAGCGCCGGCACGCGGAGGCAGGGACCTTGGACAGCGTCTACGCCACCCTGGCCCATCACTTCGAGAAAGCAAAGGACTTCGCAAAAGCCCTGGAGTACCTGGACAAGGCCGGTGAGGCCGCCCATGCGATGCACGCGAATGCCGAGGCGATCGGCTTGCTGGAGAGAGCCAAGTCGCTGGAGATGTTGGTTTCTGCGAAGGCCTCGGTGCTCGCCCGCGCCCGAAGAGAACGACTCCTCGGTCTCAATGCCCTGGCTCTGGGGAACATGGACCTGGCTTCGTCGAGTCTGGTCGAGGCCGCTGGGATCGCGGGGAAACGCTGGCCTCGCTCCCGGGCGGGAATGGCCGCTCGCTGCGTCCTTTCACTCGCCCGAGAGCTCATTCGGCGTTCGCTGCCGTCATCACTGCCCCTTCTGCAACCGGAAGGTGTTGCTCGCGAATTGCTGCTGGAAGCGGCCCGTGCCTACGAACGGCTGTTGGTCGTGCACTACTTTGTCACCGGCAACATGCTGGCGGTGACCCTCGCCGGCCTGACAAACATGGATCTCGCAGAACAGGCGGGCGGCGCCTCAGCAGAGCGCGCACTCGGGTATGCCACGTTCGCGGCGATGTGTTCGCTCGCCAACCTCGATGGTATTGCCCAATCCTACTGCCAACGGGCCACGCAGGTGGCCAAGGAGAGCGGAGACGAGCTCGCGGAGACGTGGGTCCTAATGAACGTGGCGCTCGTCCATCTCCAGGCGGGTCGCTGGGACCAGACTCAATCAACCCTCCAGCAGGTCGGACTCATGTCATTGCGGATGGGCTTTAGTCGGAGGTGGGAGGAATCCACTGCACAACTCGGCACCGCCCTATTCCTTGCAGGACGATTCCGCGAGGCCCACGATGTCAATGAACGGCTCCTCGGAACGACGGAACGGGCAGATCCCCAGAGCAAATGCTGGGCCGTGGTCAAGCGGGCGGAGCTACATTTGATGGGCGGCGAAGCGACCGCTGCCGTCACGGACGCGAGAGAAGGAGAACGACTTTGCCGCAACGCCCTCGGCCGTGCCGAGTGGATCTATGCGCTTGGCGCTCTGGCTCTCGCTTATTTGAGGTCCGGCGACGCTCAGGCGGCCCAAGACGCCGCGCGACGCTGCTCGGCATGGGATAGCAAGGGGACGGCTCCGGTCTTCTACAACATCTTCGCTTACGGCGCCGTTGCCGAGGTCCACTTCCGTTTGTGGACCCTGTCGACGAACCGCCAAGACAAGCACGACCTAGAACAGCTCGTACGACATGCCGTGAAGCGAATAAGGGCGGTGAGCCGGGTGATGGTGATCGCTTCGCCACGGGCTTCCCTCTGGCAGGGCATCGAGGCCGCCAACGTGGACGGAAACGTGAAGCGCGCCAGGCGTCATTTTCAAGCGAGTCTGAAGCGCGCCCGCAGTCTCTCGATGGCGCATGATGAAGGGATGGCGCTGGCCGCCCTGGGAGAACACGCGATCAGCCCTCCTGACCGCGCGCGCTACCTCGGAGAGGCGGCAGAGCTCTTTCGTAGAATTGGTGCGCGCCACGATCTCGCGCGCGTCGAACGGCTCATTTCTGACCAGCTCAGGGTGTCTCCGCGCGCGCCATAGCGGCAGCGGATTCTAAAGCCTGAAGAGCCCAAGAACCTTCTTCCACCGTTCGTTTATCTGCACCATATCGCCGAATGGTGGCCCGGCCGCCGCTCGCGTCGCCTCGTCCCACCGAGCCGTTTCGAGCTTCGCATACCCATCCCCCAACTCCTTGACCAATCCGGCGTCGAGCCCCGCCATTGACGCCCCAAAGAGGTTCGACAGCGGCTTCTCTCTCCCGTACAGCTCGATCGCCTGAACCGCATGCTCGACCTTGTCATCAAAGTCAACGATATCCATGAGGTGAGGAAGGTTCAGGTTCATCAAGCGCCGGTCCACCCGGCGGAAGAAGTCCAGATCCTCCAACTCCTCGTCTTCAGGATTCCAAGTGGGCGGCGCCTCGTACGTTCTAAACTTCGACGCCCAATTGTAGGTCCTGTTTGACAGGTTCTCGATCTGGTAGCCGTGGTCGAGGTATTCTGCCTTGACGCTGTCAGACGCGTCGTCCATCGACAGGCGTCTCAGAATTGCGGCGACGGCATGTCGGCCCGATTCATTGGCTGACTCCATAGTCGTCATGCGGGTGCGGGTCGCCATGAACGTCCCGCATAACACCCATCTTTTGAAGTTCAGATCGTATTCGATCTCTTTGACACCCACACACACATGCCCATCGGGGCCAACCGGTCTCAGACCAGCGCGGGGCTTCTTCATCCCCGCCATGGACGCGAGGAACTCTGTCTTCTCCTTCGCCGGCCGAGACAGATTCCGATCGATGTGAAGACATCTGGGATCTCCGAGTTGCCGTCCTCCCCCGATCCTGTCCGCAATTTGCTTTAGGGTCTGCTGGCCTGTTTCGAGAACACGCCTCTGTACGTCGTACCCATCCTTCTGCTCCCCGGGTCTGAGAGCATCGGCGAACGATCCTGGCTCGGGAGGGCCATCAGGTCCTATCCCGGTGGTGCATACGTCCACTGAAAGGAGCCCGAAGTATCCATCGGAGAAGCTCCCGCGCCGGGACCAAAATTGAGACTGGGAAATGGATGACAAACCCCAACTCGAGAATGGGAAGTACATGTGCCCTCTTCCAACGTCGGTCTTGGCATCAAAAAAATACTGCACGCCCGTCATGGTCTTCATCGCCTTTCGATCTTGCACCTCCTTCCCGAAGTCGAGGAAGGTCGCGAAATCCGGCGCCAGATCTTTATGCTTTTCGACGACCACTCCAGCGGTGACAGGCGCGGCCGCGTCGGCTCCCGGATCGATCACAATCTGCTCAATCAACCGCTGGCTCTGCTCGATATTCAGAGCCAACACATAAAAATCCGGCCGCAACCCTTCGTTGGCCAATGACGCAGTCAAAATCTCGTGGGCGTCCTGGGACACCCGATCCTGCGCTGAACTAAAGTCGATTCTTGGAATGATCTCATCGTTCTTGAGCTCCAGCGCGCTGAGCCTTCCGAGAAAGAATCTGACGCCTTGGCGCTCAAGGTGCTCTCGCCACGGCTCCAGCCACGCATCGCTCGTTGGTCCGTTGAGGGTTCGATCGACCCGTGTGCCATCCCGCAACTCGTCGAGCAGCATTTGGACCGCTATGTTTCCGTAGGTTCTGGCGTCCGCCTCTGAAGCCGAAAATGCCAACAGCGCCTGAGCAGCCGATTGAATCTGCTTTTGCATCGGTTTTGAAAACTTCGACACGTCCAGGAACTCTGCCCAGGTCAGGTCCTCGTACTTGGCCCTCCGCCGCTCTGGACTCGATGTCATGAAACGAATCAGCTTGGACAGTAGGATCACCGCATCTCGCCTCGTCCCGCCCAGACGTTTGACGAATCGATCCGTGCAGTCCCGGAACGCCTCGATACTGCGAGGCTTCTCGCGGTGCAGTTCTACGACCGCGCCGCTCGCTTCGTCACGGCACGGCGAAAGCATCGGGTCGTCGTAGTTTGGATATCTGTCGTCCCTTTGGTTCGGATCCTGCGCTTCCAGATTGGGTCGGCGGCTACTCTGCCTGAGCGACACGATCGTCTTACGATCCTCGTCGGATAGCCCGATGCCCTGGAAGACCGTGGGCTTGAGATTGTCGAGAACCGTTCGTCCAGTGGTCTGGCCATTTTGATAAAGGGGGATGCGGGCCATGGTGTCGTCGAGATGCCGATAAAATGACGGGAAAAAGCGATACCCGTGCTCTCCGGGCAGACGTTGCTCGACAATCTCGAGCTGAAGCCACGCTTGAAATGGGAATTCCGGCGGTGCCTCTGCGACTTCGACCGCGATTGGAACGCCGTCACCATCAAGCGGAACTAGGTTTTCTCGTGTCGACCTCGTGTGCTTGGTACCTTCATTGAGAGCCTGTTCCATTTCCGGCGGAGGGCAAGAGACGCAAGAGTACTTGAAGATATCGTGACTCTCGAACACGTGGAGCCACTCCTGGTAGAGGGCGCGCGCCAGCCTAGGGGCGTCTTCGAAGCCTTGGCGGGCGAAAGGGATCAAGCGAAACGAAAGGAACTCCCGTTCCATGCCCAGGGTGACCAGGGACGGGCAGGAGTGGATCTGCGTGGAGCTCGGCAACTCGGTCGTGACGTCCGTTCCCTCGAAATGGGTAAGGAGCTCCTTTGAGATGGACGTCACCGCGACATCAGCCCCCATGAGCTTGTCGTAGAGCTTCTTGCAGTCGGCGTTGACGTCGACGTCCGGCGTTCTTGGCTTGATAGCGCCCAACATTGCTGGTCGGACAATGAGGTCCCACAACCAGCGGTTTCTGTAGTGGTGGCGGGCATTTGCCAGGTCGCGCAGAAGATGCTCCTTGTATATCTTTGCAGCGGGATCGGTTGGAGAGGAAAAGATGCACCCATTGATTCTCTGGGGCTCCTCGGTCTGAATCCATCGGCTACGATTGAACGCGAACAAATTCAAGAGCCACGCCGCGACTCGCCTCGTGGAGCTGAGCGCCTGCGGCTCGCCGTCAACTTGGGGTGTCAGGGCAGCGATCATGATGTCTCGGTGAAGGTCCTCGATGTTGGCTCTGACCCTGGCCGGCTGATTGGCGGCCAGGCCGCCGACAATCGGGCGACCCGGGCAAGACAAATCTTCGCTGGCTTCCACTACCTGGACGAGGAATCCACGATCGACCAACTCATGAGCCGCCGTCAGCCCCGCCACTCCCGCGCCAAAGATAGTCACGATCGGCGGGTTCAGCGCGTGTTTGCCGGGCAGCCTCGGCTCCGGCCGGCGACTGCGCCCGTCCGCCCGCAGCTTCTCGAGCAGCTTCGATTCCTGTCGTGCGGCAGCTTGGGCGGTAACAACGGCGCTCGCGCCTGCGTTCTGCTTGGCCCCCGGGCGAGCTGGCCCGGCGGCTGAATCCGCAGCCACGCTTGTCGGGTCAGACGGTTCCGGAGGAAGAAAGTCCCTCGCCCGCGGTCCAAAGCTCAGCCTCTGCGACTTTTTTCCCTGATTGAACATGATGGCCTCCCTGTTCTCTATTCCGGACGGTGGTTCACTGGGCGGCCAACTTCCATGGCCAGGAGTTGCCGGTGGACAGCCGGCATCGAAGGGCAGCGCAAGGCGCCATGAAGCCATTCAGCCCAGCCCTCCAAGAATTTCAGGAGGGTATCCAGCGAGCCCCGAACGAAGACCCGGTCGTTGAGGACGCCTTCCTCCATGGTGAGGCGACCTAGGAGGAGGTCAGTAAGTGCCGATTCCTCCATCGTAACTTCAACGTCGCCTTGAGCGAGACGCCGGTCGACCCATGCGTGTCCAGCGCCGACGCAGACGCTGAAGGGAGGTGCGCCATCGACGCGGACAACCGCGCGCAGGTCGCGCAGCGTCTGCTGCATGGCGCTCAGATGCGCGGGCGATTCATGTGAGAGACTCGACATGGCGGCTTCGAGAAACCGCGGCAGCGCCTCCGCGCGCGTCTCAGCCACGTACGAACTCCATGACAGCGGGGCCGGCGAAGTCGAGGTCGGCCGCGCGGGTGGAGCCCTTCACGCGGGCTTCGCCGCAGGTCTCGTTGAGCACGACAAGCCGAAAGGGGTCCGTGTCGCTCGGGATTCCGATGCGAGCCTTCGAGCTCGTGACGAGGTCTATCGTCACTTGCTCGTCCCTGCCCCGCGCTTCGACGAGGACCCGCGACGGCACGCCGGAGCTGGTGCCGGGCAGCAGGAGCGACGCCACCCGGGGCAGGGTGAACGGACGGGGGCCCGGGTGGGCACCCTCCATGGTCATCCGCACCTCTCGGTCCTGGAAGGTGCGGATGAGGCTGTCCCGGCGCCACAGCAGCACGCTTTGGCTGAACGTGCAATGACGACCGCGATCGGACACCCGCGCGAAGACGACGCTGAACGGGCAGCGCGCATCGGCCGGGTTGACGAAGCCCCACTCCCAGGCGAGGTCGCCGCCCCATCGGAAGTGTCCCCAGTTGTGATCGTGATAGGCGGACGCCCGCTCGAGACGTAACGTGCGGCCGCCGATCCGCACCCAGCCCGTGGCCTCGAGGCGCGGGACGACCACCCACGCTATCGAGTGCCGGCCGCCGAACGACACCTGACTCGGTACCGTGGGCGGCACGAGGGGCCGGAGCCGGAGGTCGGCGGCGATCTCTGCGGCGTCGAGGACGAGGACATACGCGCCGTCCCTCCAGCTCACGCCATTTCGCCCGAGGAACAGATCCAATCCGCCCGCGCCGCCCGAAACCGCATCGTCCCCGAAGGTCTCCAGCGTTCCCGTCCAATCGCCGAGGTAGCCGAGCGCAATCAGCCGGGGATTGCGCGTTCGAGCTCCCGCCAGGAGGCTGTCAGTGACGTTGAGGTTCACCAGCAGGTGTCCCGTTGGGTGGGTGCGATCCGCGAGGCAGACGCAGAAGTGCATCCACTCCTTGTACGAGCCACTGTCGCTGGCGGCGCTCTTCGCTGATTGGCGCCAGGCGTCCACGCGCGTCACGGAACGTGCGATCGCGGGGTCCAGACGACCCGTGACGGTCATCGCAGCATCCCCTTGGACGCATCGATGGGCCCCGGCTCGTTGGCAGCGCCGCCCCCCTCGGGCTTCGATTCCGCCGCCGCGCGGGCCTGATCGCACAGCAGGGCAGCCCGCAGGGTCAGCCCCGCGGAGATCACCCCCATCAGGAGGTGAGCCAAAGGTCCGTCAGCACAGACGCCCCCGTCCGGACGGGGAATGGCGGTGACCGCCGCCAAGCGCTCGGTGAATCCCACGATCCCGAGCAGCATGTGAGCGAATCCATCACGGCCGGAGAATTGCTCGAGCTGTTCTTCCAGCATGTCACGCTCCGTCGTCCAGGTCTTTGAAGAGGCGATCCAGCAACTCGTCTCGGCGCGGCGACGTGGCGGCCGCCGCGACCGCGTCGATCAGCGCCGAGGGCGTCGCGGTGTCTGCTGGCTCCTCCGTTATCCACAGCGTGGCGTTCTGCCAAATCAACACGGCCCGCTCGAGCAGCGTCGACCGAAGGATCCGGTCCTTCCATCGCCTGCCGATGGCGGTCTGCGCGAATAGCCTGCCTTCCTGTATGAGGCTCCGGTACAGGGCCCGAGTCGCCTCCGAGTGCACGAGCGCGGCGCTCTGCATTTCACGCAGCAGATCGAGGACGGCGTCCTCCTGATCGCCAATCACGACCTCGGGCAGCAGATCGTCGTCCGGAGCGGTCATCGATCGCCCTCACGAGCGAGGGGCAGGGCGGAGACATCGAGCCAAAGACGATCACGGCCCTTGTCCCATCGACATTCCACCGGGATCGTCATCGCGTCCCCCTCGCGCCAACCTCCGAGGTCCGCCTCGACCCTGACCAGCCGCGTCTCGCCTGGATCGAGCTCGCCCCCGTGGGGCTCGAAGACGACCCGTGGAGGGCTGCCGCCTTCAAGGGGATCACCAACGACGAACTCGAAGCGCGCTCGTGTGGCCGAACGGTTAGCGAGCCTCAATCGCCCCGCCGCCCGGGAGCCAGCGCCGCCGACGATGTTGAGCTCCTGTTGAACCCGACGCGCCGGAATCACGCGTCCGGCCTCGAACAGTCGCTCGATCAGCTCGGCCGTGACCAGCTTCTCGCCGCGCAGTCTGTCTCCCCTCTGGGCGAAATGACCGAGGATTCGCTCATACGAAGCGTTCGGCGCTCCCTCGCGCTCTCTCTGCCGCTGCCGCTTCGTTCGGTGGATTCTTAGCAGCGCAGCGAGCAGCGCATCCTCTTCACCCGCCGATTCGCCCCCCGAGCCAGACCTCGTCATTCGTCTCCCTCCCCCGCCTCAGCGGGATCTGTGTATCACAAACTCGACCAGTTCTTTCAGAAACAGTTTGTGTATGGAATCGGGCAACTCCTTCAGGCCGCGGTCCAGCACCGCCATGGATCGACCCGCCAGCCGGCGGGCGATTCGCCGCGCGTGCAGGAGACTCTCTCCTCCGCGACCCGTGACGAGCTCGTGGAGCCTGCGGACGTCGGCGGCGGTTCGGTTGTCGGCGGGCGCGCCGAGGAGCGCCTTCTCGAGGATGGCCCGCTCGCCCACGGAAAGCGGGACGGCCCCATTCACGAGCCTTGCGAACAGCCGGGCCCGGTCCGTCGAATCGTCGGGAGGCGCTCCGTCATCCGGCGGCGTCGCGCGCGACAGCGCCAGAATCGCGAACGCCTCGCGGCGCTCGGGCTCGGGCAACGAGCGCAGCGCGTGCAGCAGCGCGAGCGTGTACTTCCCCTCCCAGAGGTCGCCCAGTGCGTCCTTCCCGATCGTGCCCTCCCCTCCCTCCAAGCTCAGCAAGTCGTCTTGAATCTGGAACGCGATGCCCAGGGTCACGGCGAACCGCCCCAGCGTATCGATGGTCCGGCGATCCGCGCCGGCGGCGATCGCGCCCACCTGTATCGGCGCTATGAACGAATACCACCCTGTCTTCTTGTGGACCATGCGCAGGTAGTCACGGTCCTCCAAATCCCAGCGACGGTTTCGGATCCAGTCGAGCTCCAGCATCTGTCCCTCAGCGGATTCACGTGCCATCCGTGCGAACGACTGCAGGATCTTCAGCGCCGGGCCCAGCCCGACGACGCGAACGTTGTCGAGCAACGGAGCGAAGGCGACCGCCAACATCGCGTCACCTACGTTGACCGCGATCGGGACGCCATGAGTGGAGTGCAGCGTCGGCCCGTGGCGACGCAGCAGCGACGCGTCCTCGACGTCGTCGTGGACCAGGAACGCGTTGTGAAACAATTCGAATGCGGCCGCCGAGGGCAGCGCCGCATCGAGGTGGCCTCCTAGACCCAGGCAGACACCAATGCAGAGCGCGGGACGCAGCGCCTTGGCGGGACGCATCGGATAGTCGAGGATGAGGTCGTACAGGCCCGCGGTGTTTCGGGTGTCGCGCGGGACGTGTCTCTTGATTTCCTCAAGCGTCAACCGGCGACAGTCCTGAAGGTACGCGTCGATCCGGAAGCCGCTTCCCATCGTGGGCCTAACCAGTCCTGGCACGGAGACCCGCGGGCAGGCAAGCGCCGATTTCATCGTCCCCGCGCCTTGGCGTGTCACGGAGGTCGCGGGCTGGAGCATCGTGGCCGCCCGCACCTGCAGGGATCGAACCAAACTGATGGGCAGGGCGGCCGGCGCCCCACACGAGCGCTTCCGGAGCGCGGGTCGCGGGGTTGCTCAATTAGGGAAAGCGACGGTCGCTCACGCGGATCGGCCTGCGCAGATTGCGCATCGAATGAAGGATCGGCCCGACGATCGCCGACTCGCCGACAATCGTAGACCCGCGTCGCCCGAGCCGTCCCGGCCGCGGGGATCCGGCCTCTTCGCGCGCCCTCTCAAGTTCGCTCCCCCCTCACCGATGGCCCCTGCGAGAGGGACAAAGCGAAATGATTCCTGCAAAGACGCACCCCGCGTGGGCAGCACTGATCAAGGGCAGCACGAACCACCAATTCAAGTTGGCCTCCGCCAGCATGCTGATGTTCAACCTGCGCAGCAAGTACCAGAAGGACCACTCGCAGTTCGACGCGCTCGCGGAAGAAGCGCGGAAGTTCTTCCTCAAATACGAGGCCATCCTCGGCGACGATATCAAGCGGCTGTTCGGCTAAGGAGAAGCGCATGTTCGCGACCATCGACCAAGTGAAGGAACTTTTGGCGGCCGGCAAGACCCTCGTCCTCGCCGCGGAGGAGGATGTGCTGCGCGCCGTGCCTCGCGGCAGTTGGATCGGAGGCACCATCCCTTACTTCATGACCGAGGAGGGCGGCAAGACATCTCGCACGGGCATCTTCGTGGAGGTGGCCCCGCCGTTCGCGCACCCGCGGACCGCCACGGTCTACGACGTGAGCACCATCGCCAAGATTGGCGAGGACTCCCCGGAGAACGGCTACACCATCCTGATCCTCCCTGCCTTCACGCCCATCCACCAGCAATACGCGCTCGAGGCGCCGCTCTACAAGGACCTGTTCCTGAAGACGGTGGCCGGGTGGATCTCGGGGATTCACCTCGATGATCTCGGCAAGAAAACCCCGAAGGTCTTCAACGGCATGACCGGCGAGGTGCTGTCGGATCGCGGGGTGGCGCTTCACGTCGACTTGCCCGAATCCCACCGCGCGCAGATCGGTATCGTCAACATCTTCGAGCCCGCCGCGGACGGAGATGAGATCACCTTCCCTGCCTCGGGCTTCGGGGTGAAGGACTGCACGATCAACGGTGAGCGTCGGAACTTCCACGACTACGTAGTGGGCAAGCGCCTCGACACCCGCCTGCCCCTGGTCGCCAATTTTTGCGGCGCGCTGATCAACGTCAGCATTCAGGCGCTCGACGCGCAAAGCGCGACCGTCAAGCTCTACGCCCCCGTGTTCGAGGGCGTGTCGTATCGATTCGCCCGCCCCATCGAGAGCTATCCGCAACGTTTCCTCGCCTCGATCCCCTCGGACGTCGGGGCGCCCGTGTTCACCTGCAATTGCGTGCTCAATTACCTCTACGGCGAGCTCGAAAACCACCGAACGGGGTCACTCCTTGGTCCCATGACGTTCGGCGAGATTGCCTTCCAGTTGCTCAATCAGACCCTCGTCCACGTCACCATTTCTCCCGCGCGCTGACCGCGGCGGCTCTCCACGCCCGGTCGGCGCCGGGGGAATTTCTCCGGGGCCGACCGCCAGTGGCGCGTCTTCGGCGTCCCGCGATCGGACCTGCGCGCCGCAAGATGACGGGGGACGCCCGCCACCGCGGCAAGCGCCGTGAGATCGGGCTCCGGGACGCTGATGCCGCTGGCTACGCGCGGACGCTGATCGTCGCCCCGTCGGGCAAGGGACGCGGCGCGGGAGCCGGGGCGCTCGCCGCTTCGATCAGGCGAAGCGCGTTCGCGCCATCGATCCGGCTGCTGTCTTGCGCGCGCTTCGCCATCGCCGCCTGGTAGATGGCCGAGCTGTCGGACTGAGGGTCGCTGGCCCCCGAGCAAGCGGACGTTCCGTTCATCGGCAGGACCATCGGCGGAACGGTCGACGCCCTTGAGGCCGCACGCGGCCGCCCCCGACCGCCGCGGGCGTCACCCGCCCGACGCGCGCGTGAGCCGCACCTGCGCGAGCGCGAGCTCGTATTCCGCGCGGGTCAGGTTGAGGCGCGCCTGCGTCAGCGCGGACTGCGCCTCCAGCAGATCCGTCGTCGTGGCCGTGCCGGCCTTCGTTTGCGCCTCGGTCACGCGGAAGGCCTCCTCCGCGCTCGCGATGGCCTCCTCGGCCGCCTGAACGGCCCCGCGAGCGGCGTCGCCCTCCGAGACGGCGCCCACCACCTCCGCCTCGATCTGGCGATCGACGCCCTCCGCGTCCTGGCGCGCCGCCGCCGCCTCGGCCAGCGCCGCCCGCCGCCGATGCTCGGTCGTCCCCCACTCCCAGATTCCCCACTCCGCCTTGACCCCGACATAGGCCGAGTTCTTCGGCGCGAACTGCTGGCCATCGATGCGCACATACGCCGCCTCGAGATCGATCTCGGGCAGCATCGCATAGCCGCGCGCCCGCGCGTCGAGGTCCAGCGACGACACGAGGTGCGTCTGCTGAACGACCTCGGGGCGGCGAGCGTGCGCGCCGGACAACAGCGCCTCGGCGGACGCAGTCGCCGCGACGCGCGCCGCATCGAGGAAGGCCTGCGGTTCGATCAGCGTGACAGCGTTGCCGTCCGCGGGCTCTACGCCCATCGCCGCGAACAGCGTCGCCCGCGACGCGCGCGCCTGGCCCTCCGCCTGCAGCGCCTGCTGGCGCGCGTTGGCCACCGCGACCTGCAGACGCAGCAGGTCGGCCTCGGTGATGACGCCGGTCGCCAGCCGCGCGCGCGCCACCGTGACCTGGTCGGACAGCTCGGCGGCGGACGTCTCGGCGATGTGCTTCATCGCCTGCGCCTCGAACGTGCGCAGGAACTCTATCTTGATGGCCTCGCGCAGGTCGGCCTCGGCTGCCGCCAGCTGCGCTTCGGCGGCCACCCGGCCCTCCGCCAGCGCCTCCCGCTCGCTGTCGAGGCGCAACAGCCCCAGCACCGGCTGGTTCGCCGACGCCGCGAACGCGTTCGTCGTCTGGTCGCGGACCGTCAGGGCGCTGGGGCCGAAGGTGACGCTGAACGGCCGGTCGTAATACTGCAACTCCTCGCTCAGGTGGACGGAGGGCAACATTCGTCGCCCGGCCGCCGTCGTCGCTTCCGTTCGACCCTCGAGCCGACGGCGGGCGGCGCCGAGGCGGGGATTGTCCCGCAGCGCCCGCGCCACCGCCTCCTCGATGGTCAAGGTCTGTGCCGGCGACGGCGACGCGGCCCACGCGAGGGACGGCGCGGCACCGGCCGCCACCAGGATCGCGGCGAGGGTCGCCCACGAGATCAGGGGCATGGCTACTTCTCCACGAAGACGGTGACGTCCGCGGAGAGGCCCGCGCGCATGGCGGCGTCCCGCGGCGGCGAGGTCCAGGCGATGCGGACGGGAACCCGCTGCACCACCTTCACGAAGTTCCCGGTGGCATTGTCGGCGGGCAACAGCGAGAAGCTGGCGCCCGTGCCACCCGACAGACTCGTCACCTGACCCTCGAACTTCTGGCCGGGGAACGCGTCGAGCTCGATCTCGGCACGCTGCCCGATGCGCATCTTCCCGATCTGCGTTTCCTTGAAGTTCGCGATCAGGTACGTCCCGCTCGGGACCAGATCGATCACCGGTTGGCCCACGGTGACCAGCTGCCCGTCGTGGACCATCAACTTCGACGCCACGCCATCGGCCGGCGCCACGATGCGCGTGTAGCCGAGCTGCAGGCGCGCCAGCGTCACGGCGGCCTGCATGCTCCGGACGCGTGCGTGGGCGAGCTCGACCCCGGCGTGAGCCGCGGCGATCTGGGGCGCGATCGGCGCGCTCTGCGAGAGGTGGCCGCGCGCCTCGCCCACGTGGCTCTGGGCTGCGCTCTTCGCCTCGACCGCCAGGGCCACCTGGGCCTTTGCCTGCGCCAGCCCGGCGCGGGCCGATTCGAAGGCGATCTGCGCGGCGTCCAGGCGCTCCGCCGGGATTGCGTTCGCGGCGCGCAGCTCGCGGGCGCGGGTCAGGTCGATCTCCGCCTTGCGCGCGTCGGCATGGGCGCGGTCGAGCGCGGCGCGGGCGGCGTCGACCTGGGCCGACGCGCTGCTCACGCCCACGCTCGAGCCACGCAGGGCGGCGCGCGCGGCGTCGAGGCCGCCCTTGGAAGTCGCCTCGACGATCTCTGACTCCGCCTCGGCGCTGGCCGCCTGCGCCTGGGCGATCGCCAGATCGGCCTCCGCCTGCTGCACGCGGGCGGCATAGTCGGCGTCGTCGATCTGCGCCAGGAGGTCGCCCTTCTTCACCGGCTGATCCTCGCGGACGGCGACGTGCGCCAGGATGCCGCCGACGCGCGTCCCGACGGGGACGGTGTCCGCCCCGACCTGCGCGTCGTCGGTGGTCTCCTGGCCGGCGGTGAGGTGGCGGTAAACGCCCACGCCGGCCAGTCCCACGAGAACGAGCGTGGCCAGGATGGCGAACGGGCGGCGCGACCGCGCCGGCTTCGCGGCGGTCGGAGCTTGGGCTGGCGCGGCGCTGGTGGTCGGTGCCGGCACGGCCGCCGCGTCACCTACCGCTCCGGGCACCGGCCCACCCACCCCGACTGGGTTGGCGGTCCCGGTTGCTGACTTCTGATTTCGTGCGGTCTCCATATCGTCCTTCTTTTCTGATGAAAGATTGGCTTTCCAGGATCTCGCTATTGACTAGTGAAGGTCGGGCTTCGACCGTCGCGCCCCGCGCGGGGCCTTGAGGAACATCCCCAGCGGCAGGACGAAGAGGAACGCCATGCCTGCGAGCAGGAACATGCGCTCGAAGGCCAGCACGTTCGCTTGGCGCTCGATCAAGCCGGCCAGCATCCTGCGCGCCGCGCCTGGCGCGTCCCCCGGGTCGAGGCCACGACCGACCAGCCCCTGCTGGATCCGGCCCAGTCGCGCGGTGACGTCGGCGCGGCCCGCGACGACGTGGGCCACGAGGCCGGTGCGCGCCGTGACCACGAAGTGCGGCAACAACGTGGCGAACGCGGCCAGGCCAAGCGATCCGCCGATCTGCCGCACCAGCGAGTTGAGGCCGGTCGCGTCGGCCAATCGATAGCGTGGGATCCCCATGAGCGCGACGGTGGTCAGGGGAACGAACAGCGCCGCGAAGCCGAACCCCTGGATGATGATGGCGCCCGCCACCGTCCGCGCGCTCGTGTCGAGGGTGTAGTGCGCCATCAAATACGTACTGAAGGCGACCAGACAGACACCCACGGAGACGAGGATGCGCGGCTGCACGACGTTGTAGAGTCGCCCGATGATCGGGATGCCGACCATCATGGCCAGCGCCCGCGGCATCAGGGCCTCGCCCGATTGCGTGGCTGTGAATCCCAGCAGCTCTTGCATGAAGACCGGCAACAGGAACGTGATCGACATCAGGATCGCGAACATGATCCCGCCGATCACCGTGCCGGTCAGAAACACCGGATCGCGAAACAGGGATAGATCGACGGCGGGATGGGGGGCCGTCAGCTCGCGGAGGACGAACGCCGCCAGGATGGCGATCGCCAGGAACGCGCAGGTGGCGATCGCCTTCGACTGAAACCAATCGTTCCGGCTGCCTTCCTCGAGCACGTACTGAAGACACGCGAGGCCGATGGTCATGAGGACGATGCCAATCCAGTCGAGGTCACCGCGCTCGCGTCGTGCCCGCTCGAGGTTTGCCCGCCGAATATCCTCCGGCTCGTGCACGAAGCGGCTGACCATGAACAGCGCCAGGATGCCGATCGGCAAGTTGATGTAGAAGATCCACGGCCAGCTGTAGTTGTCGACGATGATGCCGCCGAGCGCCGGTCCGGCCGCCGGACCGACGACCACAGCCAGCCCGAACAGCGCCATGGCCATGCCCTGCTCCTCGGGCGGGAACGTCTGGCGCAAGATGGCTTGCTCGGTCGGTTGCAGCGCGCCGGCGCCGAGGCCCTGGAGGGCGCGGAACGCCACCATCATCGGCAACGAGCGCGCGAGGCCGCACAACGCCGATCCGACCACGAATAGGGCCAGGGAAAACATGTACACGCGCTTCTGGCCGAAGGTGCGCCCGAGGAACGCGGTGAGCGGCATGACGATGACGGTGGCAATGACGAAGCCGGTCGTGACCCAGGTCATCTCCTCGACAGTCGAGCCGAGGGCGCCGCGCAGGTGCGGAGTCGCGACGGCGACGATGGAGGTGTCGAGCGCGCCCATCAGGGTGCCGAACGTGACGGAGAGCGTGACGAGCCACTTGTTGACGGGCGGTCGCGCCGAGGAGGCGGGCGGCGAAAACGGAACGACGGCGGCGCTCACGCTGCGGCTCCCTTCAAGAAGAAATCGAACAGCTCCGCTGCGTCCGCGACGGGATCGCCCTGAGACTTTCGCAGCGCATCCCGGATCGCGAGCGACCGCACCATCCCCATCAAGAACATCGGCGCCGTGGCCTCGATGTCCGCGCGCAGCGTTCCATCGCGGACGCCCTGGCGCACCACCTTTTCGACCCGCCCGTAAATCTCGCGCAGGGTCGCGCCCGGCATGTGACACGCGGACGGGAACGTGTTCTCGTAGCGCCCGATCTCGCCCTGCAGGAGGATCTGCATGAACTTTCGGTGCCGGCTCTTGTGGGCCAGCATCGTCTCGATCGCCACCCGCAGGCGGTCGATGGCAGGCCGCCCCGCCGCGTCCTTCAAGGCCTCGTCCAGGTGGGAGAGCAGCTCCGCGCGCCGCGCCTCGAGCAGGCCCGCCAGCAGATCCTCGCGATCCTTGAAGTGATTGTACAGGGTCCCCACCGAGACCCCGGCCCGCGCCGCGATCTCTCCCATGTGCGCCGCGTGCAGGCCCTGATCGGCGAAAACCTCCTCGGCCGCCGCCAGCACCGTCTCGATCGTGGTCGAACGGTTGCGCTCCCTCAGGGTTTGATGAGGGAGTTCAGAAATTGAACGGCGATTCATATTTTGGCAGTGTCAATCCAAACTCGTCCCCCGTCAACGATTTTCTTGGTTACGAATCGGGAACGCCCGGACGTGACCTCGGGCCTCTGCCTTCTGGCTTCGGGAAGGAAGCGGCTATGCAGACGCGCGATCGGCAATCGCAACTGTCTCAGCTCGCTGAACGCCCCCGAGGCCCCAAAGGCCCGACGTCCGAATGCCCCAGGCAGCCCGAGGCGCGAGGCCCCTGCCCCGCCCCGAGCCCCCAGGGCCCCGCGAAATTGGTCCCGGCCTCCCTGCGTTGCTACAGCGAGCTGCAGCGGGCGTCCGCTGCCATCCCACCGACGGGCTGCAGACACATGAGCCCGCCGCTGCACGTCCGGTTGTTCCCGGTGCCGCAGCAAGGCTGGCTCATGGCTCCACAAGCGGTGCACATCGCCGGCGCGCCACCGCCGACCGCCGTGCAGTTGAAGTTGGCGCCGCAGGTGCCGTTGCCCTGTCCCTGGCCCGGGCAGCAAGCCTGATTCGCGCCGCCGCACGCTTCGCACTTGTTTGCCGCCGGCGCGCCGCCCGCGCCCCCGGCGCCGCCGCTCGCGACGCACGCACTTCCGGTCTGGCAAATGTCCCCGGGGCAGCAGGCGCCACCGACGGTTCCGCACATCATGCAGGTCCGCGGCGCGCCGCCGCCCGGATTGGCGCAGCCGAGCCCGGTTCCGCACGTATTTCCTGCGCAACACACCTGGGAGGCGGCGCCACAGGGCGTGCACGTCCCCGCCCCGAAGAGCTGGGTGTTACAGAGGAGGTTGGCGCCGCACTCGGTCTGCCCACCGATGGTGGTGGTGCAGCAAGGCTGACCGACGCCGCCGCACGCGACGCACATCTGCGCTGCGCAGAGCCCGTGCGGCTGACACCGGTCGCCGGCGCAACAGGCGGTGCCCACCGCTCCGCACGCCATACAGATGTCTTGCCCCGGCCCGGCCGGGTTCGCGCACCCGAGGCCGCTGTCGCAGGTCTGGTTCGCGCAGCACGTTTCGGTTTCGGCGCCGCAGCTCGCGCCGCCGGCGCCGCCTGCGCCACCGCGACCACCACCAGCGCCACCGCGACCTCCGCGCCCACCGCCAGAGGCCGGACCGCCCGCGTTGCCGCCCATCTCGCCACGACCGGCGGTGCCCCCCGCGCCGTGTCCAGCGGTGCCACCGCTCCCGCCGGCGCCACCCGTTCCGGGCCCACCTGCGGTTCCTCCCGCGGTGCCCGGGCTCCCAGCGGCCCCCGGCGTGCCGGCCGAACCTCCGGCTCCGAGCGAACCGCCGACGCCGACCGGGGCGCCGCCGTTGCCACCGCCCACGGCCGATCCCCCGGCCGCCGAACCACCTTTCCCTCCAGCGGCGTGGCCGCCGACGCCCGACCCGCCGTGCCCGCCGACCCCAGCGCCGCCCGTCGCGCCGCCCTGTCCTCCGCCGACGCCCCCGTCGGGTGACGACCCGCTCGAGCCGCAAGCGCCGAGCGCAGCCATGGCGCCAACGCAGGACAACAGGAGCAGCTTCCTCGAAATGGTCGTTCCAACAGGGCTCGAAGCGTTACTGCGGCGTTTGCTCATGGGCGTCTCCTCGGATTCGAATCTGGGCATGGTTATCGCGGATTGGCGGTTCAGGGGGGAAGACCGTCCCGGCACTTTCAAGGCTTGTACCAAAATCGAACGCCAGTTGCCACGGGCGTCTGGCGCTCGCGTGGCGGTCCCGGAGGCACCGCGGGGAAACGATCCCGGAACACAGGTAACGGGCTCCGGACAGCCGGGGCTTCCCTCTCCCTGGCGATCCCGAGCTCTCGACCGGAGCTTCACACGAAGTACAGGCCGATCACGAGGTAGGTGATTCCGATGACCCCGAGCAGCGCGGAGGCGCCCCAGAGGATCTTGCGCTTGGTGATCAGGCACACCGAAGCCAGCGCGATCGCGATCTGCAAGCTGGCGATGGCGAACCCCAGCGGAGGACCATGCTTGGCCATGGCGTCGCGGTTGGCCTCTAGCTTCTGCGCTTTGCCCAGCAGCTCGCCCTCGTCGGCCTGGTAGCGCGCCACGTCGGACGCGGCCTTCGCCGCCAACGCCGCGTCCGCGCTGTGCGCCTCCATCTCGGCGATGCGCTGCTTGATGCTCTTGGCCTGGTAGAAGGCCCAGGTGTCCGAGGCCTGCGACTGAAACAGCATGACCTTGCCGCCGAATCCCCCCGACTTGAGCGAGCCGATCGCCGTCGCGACGGCAAGCGCCACGATCATGAGCGAAACGTAGCGCGTCCAGCTCTCCCGCTTTTCCTTTTGCTTGGCGGCGACCCGGTCCTCGTGGATCGAACGAATCAGCTCGCGAATGTCGTCGTGCTGGCTCTGGCTCTCGGCTGGCATGGCCCAACCCTTACCATGGCCGCCCCCTGACGCGTGGCCCAGTCGAGGTCCATGATTCGGCGGGTGAGGTTCTGGAAGCTCGGTTGCACGCGACCTGGCCGCGACGGCGCGCCCGGCATGGGCTCCGTCGATGCGTTGGGGGCCGTCGAGCCGGATTCGCCGCCGCCGCCCGCCCGACCCGGACACTGGCTGACGCGGTTCTTGATCTTGCGCTTGCTGGGGCTCGTGTACTTGATGGCGTTCCTCACCTGGGTGAATCAGGGCCCCGCGCTGTTCGGCAGCCACGGGCTGCTCCCCGCGGCATCCGCCTTCGAACGGGTCGAGGATGCCCTCGGCTCGCGGAGGGCGGCGTTCTGGCAGGAGCCGTCGCTGTTCTGGCTCGCCGACGGCGATCGGTTCCTGTTCGGCGCCGGGTGGCTCGGCGTCGGCATTTCGATCCTCTTGCTGGCAGGCTACGGCAACGCGCTCGCGTTGCTCGTGCTCCTGGTGCTGCAGGTGTCGGTCCTGCCCGCGGGCCAGACCTTCTACAGCTTCGGGTGGGAGCTCCAGCTCGTCGAGACCGGGTTTCTCGCGCTGTTCCTCGTGCCATTGCTCGACGGCCGGCCGTTTCCGCGCCGCCCGCCCTCGCTCGTCGCGATCTGGCTGTTTCGCTGGCTCATCGTCCGCATCATGTGGGGCGCCGGGCTGATCAAGCTGCGCGGCGATCCGTGCTGGCGCGACCTGACCTGCCTCGACTTCCATTTCCAGACCCAGCCCGTCCCGAACCCGCTCAGCCCCTGGTTTCACGGGTTGCCCGCAGCGGCGCACAGGGCCGGGGTTTTGTTCAATCACGTCGCCGAGCTGCTGGCCCCGTTCTTCGTGTTCGGACCCAGAAGGGTCCGGCACGTCGCCGGCGCGGTCATGGCGACGCTGCAACTGGTGCTGCTCGCCAGCGGAAATCTGTCGTTCCTCAACTGGCTGACGCTGGTGCCCATCCTGGCGTGCTTCGACGACGGCGTCTGGAGCCGAATCCTGCCTCGGCGCCTGGTGGCCCACGCGCGTCGCGCCGCAGCGGTTGCGACGCCGTCACGGGCGCAGTCTCGGCTCGCCCAGGCGGCCGCGATCGTCGTCGCCGTCCTGAGTGTGCCGGTGATGATCAACCTGGCTTCCGGAGAGCAAGCCATGAACACCTCCTTCACGCGCCTGCCGCTCGTAAACACCTACGGCGCGTTCGGCAGCGTCGGACGCGAACGCAACGAGCTGGTGTTCGAGGGAACCTCCGATGCGACCGTGACCCCGTCCACCCGCTGGACCCCCTACGCCTTCAAGTGCAAACCAGGCGATCCGGCACGCCGGCCGTGCTGGATGAGCCCCTATCACTATCGGCTCGACTGGCTGATGTGGTTCGCCGCCATGCGTGGCCCGGGCGACTACCCCTTCGTCGCTCACTTCGTCTGGAAGCTCCTGCGCGGCGATCCGGCGACCGTCGAGTTGCTGGCGGGCGATCCGTTCGCCGGCACGCCCCCCCACTTCGTGCGAGTCGAGCTCTACCGCTACGAGATGGCAACGCCGCCCGCCAAGGTCTGGTGGACACGCACCCGGTTGGCCGAGTGGCTGCCGCCGCTGTCTCTGGACCACGCCGGCCTCCGGCGTTTCCTGGAAGCGAAGGGGTGGGACTCCGACGCCCCGCCGCCCGCCGGGGCGCTGGATCGGCCGCCTGCGCGCCGAGAATGAGTCGACAATTGACTACGCCATTGAGCCCGGGCGGCCTACGCCCCCGCCCGGGAAGTCATCGGGCGGACCGGCGTCAGTATTTGAATCGCGCGATCAGCGTTTGCATCTCGGCCGCCATCTTGGCCAGGCCTGCCGACGCCTCCTCGGTATCCGTCGCCCCCGTTCGGGTGCTGCCCGCCGCGGCGGCGACGCCCGCAATGCTGCTGGCGATCTCTGAGGCGCGCATGGCGGCCTCGGCGACGTTGCGTCCGATCTCGGTGGTCGTGGGGGCGGGACTTGAGAGAGCGGCCCGAAGGCCGCGGAGATCTGCCTACGAGCCGGCAACGAACATGGCGTCGAACAGGGTCATCACCCGATCGACGGACGATCGCTTCACGTGCCGCTGGTCGTCTTCCCACGCGTCCTTGATGCAGGACGTGACGAGCTCGAAGCTCGGCAGGTAATGAACGTCCTTGTTGCGCTTGACCAGCTCCTCGGCTGCGACGCGGAGCACGGCCTTGGAGTGACCATTGGCGGTGACCACATGCGTGGTTCGCGCCAGACCGGTGGCGAGGAAAGGGATGGGAGACACGCTGACGATCAGCTTGAAGTTCGGGTTGTGGGCGCGGATGACGTCGATGAATCGCTGGACGTTGGCGACGTTCTCTTCGACGGTCAGCACCTTGTGGCGCAGCAGGGCATTCAACGCCTTGGAGCTGCTCGGGTTGCGTGAGATGACGGAGCCGTCAGGCATGTACTCCCAGCACTCGTTGAGCCCCAGTGTGATGATGAAGACCTCCGACTTGAGAAATCCTTCGCGCACCGCCGTTCGGTGCTTCTCGTAGTCCTCGGCGTAGGCCTCGGCCGACGAGAAGTACACGTTCTCGCGGTATGGATCGGCGTACATCCAGCGGCCGTCGTCCGCGCGGCGCCGGGTCAGGAGACGCGGCAGCTCACGCTCATGGAAGGCCTTCTCGGCGAGCTGGCGGAAGCTCGGGGTGTTGAAGAGGATCCCGTACCCGGCCGTGAACCTTTCGTGGACGTCGTCCGGCTTGTGGCTGTCGAGGAACACGCCCGCCTCGGGCTGGTGCCCCCTCTCCGTGACCACGTAGTTGAAGCCGCGGCGCTGCAGGCTGTAAGCGATCTCGAAGGCGAAGCAGCTCCCCGCGGAGCCGACCGGCGTCGTCTTCGAGACCAGCCCGAGGTTGCTGACGGTGGGCAACGTGTCGAAGAGCGACGTGCCGCGCTGGGGATTGGGCCAGAACACGGCGCCGGGATTGGGTTTGGTCTTGGCGTTGTACGCGTCCGTCGTCGCGCGCATCGTCGCCAGGTAGCGGGCCACGTCCGCGAGTGACTCGGTCAGCTTGGGATCGGGCTCGGGCATGTCCTTGAGACGGCTCAGCATCCCCTGCCACAGCGCCGTCACCAGCGTCGCCAACGAGGTGATGGGCGCGTTCGGCGCCCGCATCAATCGGCGGATGAACGCCTTCATCTCCGGGTCGTGAACGATGGCTTCGAGGAACGGATCGGCCTGCGCGGCGCTCCAGTTCTCGAGCTCGTCGAGGAGGATCGGGGTCGTCGCTGCGGCGGCTGGATTGGACATGAGTCGTCGGGTCTGCAAGCCAACGGCCACGGGTCCGGTCGCGCAAGCTCGCGCGTGGCGGCTCCCCGAGCTCCGCGGGGGTCAAAATCATGGCGCGAGCGCGGCACCCCAGCGTCACGATTTTGACGCTGGCGACGCTGGGCCGCGCCCGCGAGGTCAACCCTGGGCCCGGGGAGCCCCACTCATCGAGCCTCTTGGGGAGCGCCGTGCCTGGACGCCCGTTTGCAGCGGCACAGCCGCCATGACGTCATTCAGCAATGTCCTCGACGCGGCCTTCGGGCCTGTCCTGTCCGCGGGCCCGTCCCCGTTCTCCGAGCTCATCGCGACCTTCATCGCCGGGTACCGCGAATTCGAGCGCACGGGTGAGACCCCGGTTCCCGCCTACCTGGCCATGCGGCGATTGTTCTGCGCCACGAACGGCGAGTTCAACGATCTCGTTCACCAGCTTCTCTCGAAGAACACTGGCGGGGGTGCCCGTCCCGCGGCGGCGAGCGGAGTGCTCGGCGCCACGGACGACGCGCGCCTCGACACCATCGTCGAGGCCATCGGACGGGACGGCTTTTACGTCTTCGAGCAGCGGCTGCCCGAGGAGGTGTGCGATGGTTTGCGCGGGCTGGCGCTGCGAACGCCGTGCAAGCTTGGCGGCATCGGCGGCGTGGCCGGGGGCCCCCAGCTCTATGATCGCGCGCGCCTCGTCGCCAACCGGTACGATCTGCCCGAGGCCGTGGTCGCCGCGAACGCGGACGTCCAGGCCTTGCTGCTCGACGAATCCATTCGCGCGGTCGCGACCGCCTACCTCGGCTGCACGCCCATCCTCGACTTCGTGTCGATGTGGTGGGTCGCGCCGTTCAGCAACTCCGTGGAGGCGCTTTCGAAGGCCGCCCAGCTCTATCACTTCGACATGGACCGCCTGAAGTTTCTCAAGTTCTTCATCTATCTTTCGGACGTGACGTCCGTGAGCTCGCCCCACTGCTACGTCCGGGGCTCGTGCCGGCGCAAGCCTCGTGAGTTGCTTCGCGACGGCAGGATCCCCGATGACGAGATCGCCCGACATTTTCCGCCAGGAGATCTCGTCGAGCTGACCGCTCCGCGCGGCAGCATCTTCGCGGTCGACACGCGCGGCTTCCACAAGGGCAAGGCCCCCGAGGCCGGAGAGCGCTTGCTCTTGCAACTCGAGTTCACGAACAGTCTCTTTGGTCAAAACTACGGCCGGATCGAGCTCGACGCCGAGGCTTGCACGCCGCGGTTCCAGGCGTACCTTGCGAGCCAGTCCGCCGCGTCCGGGCGGTTCCACCTCGCCTCGACGGCGCCGCGACACGTCAGGGCGGCTGGCTGAAGACGCCGGCCCGAAACGCCTCGCGCGCCGCGGGACGGGGCCAACTTGCCGTCTGCTGGATGGCCATTTCGGGCCTGAGGTACTAGTGTGAGGTCAATGAAGCTCGGTCGGCCCCACTCTTCGTTGATTGCAATCATGGCTGCTCCTCTGATGGCGATGGCCTGCTCCGCTGGCGGTGGCGGCTCATCGTCCGGTTCGGGCGGCGGAACCTCGTCAGGCGGCTCGGGCAGCGGCGGCTCGTCCGCGAGTGGCGGCTCGTCCGCGAGTGGCGGCTCGTCCGCCAGCGGCGGCTCGTCCGCCAGCGGCGGATCCTCGGCCAGCGGCGGATCCTCGGCCAGCGGTGGATCCTCGGCCAGCGGTGGATCCTCGGCCAGCGGTGGATCCTCGGCCAGCGGTGGCTCCTCGGCCAGCGGTGGATCCTCGGCCAGCGGCGGCTCCTCGCCCAGCGGTGGCTCCTCGGCCAGCGGTGGCTCCTCGGGCAACGGTGGTTCCATGGGGGCCGGCCCTGGTGTTCTGATCACGCCGGACGCCACCGGGCATGTCGATGCCGCGAGCAACTCCCTCGGAATCAACGGCAACTGGTTCGCTTACTCCGACACCGCATCGACAATTTCTCCCGGCAAGGGAAGCTTCACGAACGTCGGCGGCAAGATGTGCACGAAGGGAACCCTCCTTGCCGCCTCGAGCTCCTATGGAGGCATCGGCTTCGAGCTGAATGACACGGGGGGGCAGCAGCCCTTCAACCTGACCAAGAACGGCGTCAAGGGATTCAGCTTTGTGCTGTCGGGGACGCTCCCCTCCGGCGGAGTTCGGTTTGCCTACGGGAAGAAAGGCGACGACAACGTGTTCTTCGCCACCGTCACCACGCTCGGCGCGAATACGGTCTTGGCGTCCGTTCCACCGCTCGGGCAGGGTTCGTGGGAGACCGTGGAAACCTGGGATCCGACCCTGATCGCGCTCATCGAGATCCAGATTCCGGGTTTGGCCACTGCCGCCAATCCCTTCGACTTCTGCCTCGAGTCACTGACCGCGGTCACGCAGTAGTCATCGTCGTCGTCGCCGCTTGCGCGGCGATCGCCGGCGTATGCGCAATGAGACCTGCCCGGCGGCCTGTTATGATGAGAGACGAGGTGGGTCGATGAAGATATCCCCGCAGTCGAATGGAGTGCTCCCCTTGCTGCTGCTGGCCTCGCTGGGGACCGCCTGCTCTGCGTCGCAATCGGGGGGAACACCCACCACGGGCAGCGGGGGCGGCGGAGATAGCGGCGGCGCGTCCGGCACCGGTGGATCCTCGAGCGGCACCGGCGGGAACCATGTTGGCGGGACAGGCGGCGCGAACAACGGCACCGGAGGTCGGACGGGCGTTGGTTCGGGCGGCATGGCGGGCGGTTCTCCGACCGGCACCGGCGGCGGCACGGCTTCGGGCGGATCGCCGATGGGCTCGGGCGGCGCGGGCGGACAGCCGGCTGGCACGGGCGGCGTCAACGGAGTGGGCGGCGCGGCCTCCGGCGGATCACCGACGGGCTCGGGCGGCGCGGGAGACACGGGTGGCTCGGCCGGTGGCGCCTCGGGGCAACCGAGCTCGCTGCTTCCCGTCCGCCTGCGCGCGGAGCTTCGTGACACGCCCATCGGCCTGCAAACCGCGACGCCGCGCCTCGGGTGGGAGCTGCAGTCCTCCGATGCCAAGGCGCGAGGGCAGGCGCAGGCGTCGTACGAGCTCCTCGTGGCGACGTCGGCCAACAAGCTCGCCGCCGACCAGGGCGATCTCTGGGCGACGGGCGTCGTCAGCGGAAACGACACGAGCGTGACCTACGCGGGTGGCCCCCTCGCCTCCGCGGCCCACGTCGTCTGGAAGGTGCGCGTGCACGACGAGGCCGGGCGGCTGTCCGCGTGGAGCGCCCCTGCCGAGCTGACGATCGGCCTGCTCGCGCCTGGTGATTGGGGCGGGCAATGGATAACCGGGGGCGGGACCACGGGCACGCTGCCGATCTTCCGTCGCGAGGTCGCCGTCTCCAAGCCCGTGCAGCGCGCGCTGGCCTTCATTTGCGGGCTGGGTCAATACGAGCTGCGCATCAACGGGACGAACGTCAGCGACGCAGTGATGGAGCCGAGCTGGACCACCTACGCGAAGACGTGTCACTACGCCGCCTACGACGTGACGAGCCTCGTCACCCAGGGACAGAACGCGGTCGCAATACTCCTAGGCAACGGCATGTACAACGTTCCGGCCAGCGCCCGCTACGCGAAGTTCACCGGATCCTTCGGCCCGCCGAAGCTGATCCTTCGGCTGCAGATCGAGTACGCGGACGGCACCAAGGACGCGGTGGTCAGCGACGCCACGACGTGGCGGACGACGCCGGGCCCCATCACTTTCTCGAACATCTTTGGCGGCGAGGACTTCGACGCGCGCGCCGAGCCCGCGGGCTGGGACAAGGCCGGCTTCGTCGACACCGCCTGGGCCCGGCCGACGGTGGTGGCGGGCGCGGGCCCGACGCTGACAGGCCGCTTGGCGCCGCCGGTGAAGGTCCAACAACAGTACGCGACGCCGAAGATCACCCAGCCGCAGCCAGGTGTGTTCGTTTACGACTTCGGCCAGAACTTTGCCGGTTGGCCCGAGGTCACCCTGCAGGGAACCGCCGGCGTGGCCGTGAAGCTCACTCCTGGTGAGCTTCTCGACGCGACCGGGGTGGTGAACCAGGCCAGCATGGGCGCGCCCGTCTGGTTCTCGTACACCCTGAAGGGTGGCGCCCCGGAGACCTGGCACCCGCGTTTCTCGTACACGGGCTTCCGTTACATTCAGGTCGACGCCGCGGTTCCCGCCGCGCAGGCCGCGAGCTTTCCGACGCGGCCGCAGATCACGGCCCTCTCGGGCGAGGCCATCTACGCTTCGGCGGAGAGCGTCGGCCAGTTCACGTCGTCGGACGCGGACCTGAACCGTATCCACGCGCTCATCCTGGCCGCCTTTCGTAGCAACCTGCAGAACGTCCTCACCGACTGCCCACATCGCGAGAAGCTCGGGTGGCTCGAGACCTCCCACTTGCTGGCGACCGGGATCATGTTCAACTTCGACGTCGCGACGTTCTACGAGAAGATCATCCGCGACATGCGGGACGGGCAGGGCGCCGACGGCCTGATCCCCGACATAGCGCCCGAAATGACGGTGTTCGCCGGCGCCTTTCGCGATTCCCCCGAGTGGGGGAGCGCGTACATCCTCGCTCCCTGGCGCGTCTACCAGATGTACGGCGATCGCCAACCGCTCGGCGAGCACTACGCGAACATGAAGCGCTACGTGACCTATCTCGCCGGCAAGGCCACGGGCAACATTGTCGCCTACGGCCTCGGGGACTGGTACGACGTTGGCCCGGCCGCCCCCGGCGCCTCGCAGCTCACGACCGCTGGTGTCACGGCGACGGCGATCTGGCTGGAAGACATGCAAGTCATGCAACAGGCGGCGACGCTGCTCGGCAACACGGCCGACGCCACCCAGTATCAGTCGACGATCGCCACCGTCACGAACGCGTTCAACGCGAAGTTCCTCGCCGCGAACGGAACCTTCGATCGCGGCAGCCAGACCGGCCAGGCCATGCCGATCGCGCTCGGCCTGGTGCCGGACGCCCAGCGCGCGAACGTGATCACGCGCCTGGTTTCGAGCGTCACGGGCGCCCAGAACCGCGTCACCGCCGGAGACGTCGGCTTCCGCTATCTCGTCCACGCGCTGTCGCAGGCGGGGCGGGACGACGTCATGTTCTCGATGGTCAAGCAGTCGGCCGGTCCGGGATATCTCTATCAAGTGAACCGCGGCGCGACCGCGCTGACCGAGGCGTGGGACGCGAACCCGGCAGACTCCCAGAACCACGCCATGCTGGGCCACGCAGAGGAGTGGCTCTACAGCGGGCTCGGCGGCATCAGCACCGACCCCGCCGCCCCCGGCTGGAAGAAGTTCATCGTGCGACCGCAACCGCAAACCGGGGTCGCTTCGGTGAACGTTCAGTACCACTCGATCCAGGGACCGATCACCAGCGCCTGGCAACGCGGAGCCGGCACAGCCGTGACTTACACCGTCAGCATTCCCCCGAACACGACCGCCACCATCACGCTGCCCACCGCCAATCCGGCGGGCGTCACCGAAGGCGGCATGCCCGCGACGAGCGCGCCGGGGATCACCGCGAACACGACCGGCACATCCACCCTTCAGCTGGTCGCGGGCTCTGGCAACTATGTCTTCATGGCCCCGTGACCTACTATGAAAAGGACCCTGAGAGGGTCCTTTTCATCCCCCGCGGGATGGCGCCTGCGAGCGAAGCCCGCGCGCGTCGGCGCGCTCGCGGTTAGACCGGCGGCACGCGTGGAAAGCGCAAGCTAGAGCCATGTCAGGGCTCCTCGTCGTGTCCTTGTGGCTCGCTGCCGGCGTGGACCTCCAGGTCCACACGGACTGCCCGTCGCGCGCCGAGGTGTCGTTCGAGCTCGACCGACTCGCCGGGACGGGCGACTCCCCGCCACGGGCGTCGCTGGGGCCCCGGCTCAGCGCGGACGTTGTGCTGGGCGATGGGGGCCTCGCCATCTCCCTGCGGAACCAGACGGGCGAGTTGCTGGCGCAGCGAACTCTGGTGCGCTCGGGCTCCTGCGCGGATCTGGCGGCGGCGGCCGCGGTGATCATCACGACCTGGGAGGGCGAAATGCGCGCCGACCTCGGGCCGGAGTTGCCGTCGTCGCCCAGTCCCCGGCGTACCCGCAGCGCACCGGAACGCTCGTCCGTGGCGGCGACGATCACCGCGTCCCCGCAGCCGCCTCCCATTCCCCCCGTGTCCGACCGCCCGTGGGAAGTGGGCGCGGCCGTGCTCGGCGCGCAAGCTGGGGATGTCGCCGCCGGCGCGGTCGTCGACGTGCAGGTCGGGCGCGCCCGGTCGAGCTTGGGCGCGCGAGCGGCCCTGCTCGTGGAAGGGTCGCACGCCGTTGCCCTGGGCCCGGCGCCAGGGCGCGCGCGCTGGTCGCGCGCGGCGCTCGACGCCGGATTGAAGGAGCGGGTCTGGCTCGGAGGGCTCGCCTTCGACGCCCGGGCGCACGTCGAGGCGGCCGTGATTCGGTTGCAGGGCGATGGTTTCGGCACGAACTACGACCAGACAGGTGTCGACGTGGGCATCGGGCTCGGGGGCAGGTTGGCGTGGCCGCAAGGGCGCCTCGCCCCGTTTGTGGCGTTCGACGCCTGGACCTGGCCGGGCCGCCAGGCGGTGATAGCCAGCGGCACGGGGTTCGAGGCCTCTTTGCCCCGCTTCGAGCTCCAGCTGTCGGCCGGCGTCAGCCTGGGGCGTTTTCGGTGAAAGGTCTTGGCCGGAGCAGGACACGAGGCCAGGCAGTCGTGAACCGACCTGAGCTCAGCGTCCGCGGCCCGTTGCTCGCCGAGCGCCCCGATATCGGGGAGCTCTACCGAGCCCACGCTCCAACCGTGGCGCGATGGGCCACGCGGCTCGGCGGACCGGCTGTCGACGCGGAGGACGTCGTGCACGAGGTCTTCCTGGTCGCTCACCGACGACTGGGAGAGTTTCGGGGCGACGCGAAGCCTGCCACGTGGTTGTTCCGGACCACGGATTTGATCGTGCGCGCTCATCGGCGGAAGTCGCGCCTGCGCGCGTGGCTGACGCGCTCGGTGGCCGACGACGGGGCGACCATCGATCTGGGGGCTTCCGCGCTGACACCCGTCGATGTGCTGATCGACAGGCAGCGAGCAGCGCAGGTTTACCGGATCCTCGACAGCCTCGGCGAGAAGTACCGGATGGTGCTGGTTCTCTTCGAGCTCGAGGGGCTCTCGGGCGAGCAGATTGCGTCGCTAACGGGGCTGAAGACGGCCACCGTCTGGGTGCGTCTGCATCGCGCGCGCGCGCTTTTCCTCCAGCGGATTCGAGCGACCAGCCCACGCGACGAGGACCAGCCGTGAGGGCGCCTCGAACCTCGTCGGTCGACAGGCTCCTCGGCTCGCCCCAGCGGGCGGGCACCCTCGAGGACGCCGCCGCCACCCTGCTTCGGAGCGCCGCCAATCGGAAGCCCCCCAGCCCCGCCGCGCTCGCGCGCGTTCAACAGCGGCTGGCGTACCGGATCACGTCACCCTCGCCGATGGCGCCTCCGCGCCTGCGTTGGAAGACGATCATCGCCTTGGTGGCCCTCAGCGTCGGCATCGGAGGGGTCACGGCCGCGGGCGTGTGGGTCGCCATGCCTCAGCTCCGGAACGGGAGGCCCATCACCTCGGCGGCGCCCTTCGAGGCGCTGCGGAAGCTCCGATCGCGTGTGCGCGGGGTCAGGCCCCCGTCGCCCCGCCCGGAAGCCCTCCCCGACACCCGCCCGGCGACAGGTGTCGGGGCCGATCCGCCGACCGAAGTGCCTTCGGTCGTGTCGGCTTCGGCGGTATCGCCTTCGGGCAACGAGCAGCGACCCCTGCTTGGTCCCGTCGCGGGCGGAGGACCGTCGTCGGCTCCCGTCACGACCCACGCCCCGACTCCAACCGCCGTGCCACCGCGCCGATTCCCGAGCCGAATTGCCCCGCCGGTCGTCGCGGCGGCGGCGGCCAGCGAGGCTCGACCTTCGGCGCCCGTTGCCGCGGCTCCCCTCCCGACGGAGCCCCCGCCCATCCCGCCCCCGGCGACCCGCGTCGTGGCGATCGCCGATCCGGCCACTCATCCGGTCAATCCAGCCGCGCCGACGCCGCCGACGTCCCGGGGCCACGCGGCCCCGTACTGGCTCGAGGCCACGCCCCCAGCACTGCCCGGCATCGCGCAGGAAGCGCGGCTCCTCGGTCTCGCGTTGCGGAGCCTGCGCCGCGACCACGATCCCCGTGCCGCCTTGGCGGCCCTCGACGAGCACACGCTGCGATTTCCCAACAGCGCGCTGACGCTCGAGGCCGATGTCACGCGCGTGGATGCCCTCCTGGCGTTGGACCGACGCCCCGCCGCGCTGGCCGTGCTGGAGCGCATGCGGATCCCCACTACCGCGCGCGGCCTGGAGCTGACGCTCCTGCGCGGCGAGCTTCGCGCCGGCGCCAAGCGGTGCGCAGAAGCCACCGCCGACTTCACGCGACTGCTCGAGGCGAATCCAGCGGCGGCGGTCGCGGAGCGCGCGCTCTATGGCCGCGCCGCCTGTCACCTGGCCTCCGGGAATCAAACCCTGGCTCGCGCCGACCTGCGGGACTACCTGGCTCGGTTCCCGACCGGCCGCTTCGCGACCGCCGTCCGCCACGCCTCGCGCGATCTGGAATGAGGCGGATGCGGCCCGCACCGGGCCGCTCCCCCTCGGCCTGCGTGTAGGTGCATGTGCACCCCGTTCAAATGGGGAGATTCTGCAAAGCGGGTGGACCTTCTGCCCCGCTGCCGGCACTGCGGGAGGCCGAACTTCTTACCCGCCGATCTGGCCACCTGCCGCCAGCCCAGCGGGCGTGAAAGGACCCTTTTGGTGAAATCTCGCGCTGGAACCTGCTGCTTCATGGCCTGCCTCGTCGGGATGGGGGCTTGCACGGGCGTCGTTGGCAGCGGTCAAGCGGCCCCGGACGGGGGCGGGCAATCAGGTGGCCAGAGCGCCACGTCCGCAAGCGGCGGCGCCACACCGACCTCGGGGACTGGCGGCGGCGCTTCGCCGGGGTCCGGCGGCAACGCGACGTCCGCAGCCTCGGGTGGCGCTGGTCCCGGAACCGGCGGCGGGACCGGTAGCGTGACGGGCGGCGGAACGGGCAATGCGATCGGCGGGACGGGAGCCGCGACCGGCTCGGGGGGGAGCGACCCGGGCGTGGCGGCCATCGTCGCCACACCGACCATCTCGCGCCTCAGTCAGCTCCAATGGGCGAACAGCGTGCGTGACCTCCTGATGCTGCCGAATCCGGGGCCTTTGACCTTGCCGACCGCCGACGCCGTCGTGCGGCTCGACAACGAGGCGGACTCGCTGTTCGTGAATCAGGCCTTGCACGACGATCTGCAATCCGCGGCGGAGAGCCTCGCCGGGCAAGTCGCCGGCGACGCCACCGCCATCGCCCGTCTGGTGCCGAGCAACGCCCCCACCGACGCCACCGGTAAGGCCACGTCCTTCATTCAATCCTTCGGGCGGCGCGCGTTCCGGCGACCCCTGACCTCGGACGAGACGCAAGCGTACCTGACGTTGTTCAACCAGGCTCCGAGCCTGACGACAGGCCTGACGACGTTTGCCGCGGGAGTGAAGGTCACCCTCGAGGCCGTGCTGCAATCGCCCTATTTTCTTTATCGAACGGGCTTCGGCGACACCGCCGTCCAGGGGCGCGCCCGCCTCACCGACTACGAGATCGCGGCGAATCTGTCCTACGCGCTCACGAACTCCCTGCCCGATGCGACGCTGGCGGCTGCCGCCGATCAGGCGGCGCTGGCTGGGACAGACGCGATCGCCGCGCACGCGCGGCGCTTGATCGCCACGGCCGCGGGGAAGTCGGCGGTGGATCGCTTCTATTTCCAGTTCTTCGGGCTCGGCCAGTACGACACGCTCGAGAAGGATCCCGCGGTCGCGCCCGCCTTCACGGCCGCCGTGGGTCCCCTGCTACACACCGAGACGCAGCAGTTCCTCCAGTACCTCTTCGCCCAGAACGGCACCCTGCGAGACATCTTCACGTCGCCGGTCACGTTCGTGAACAGCACCGTCGCCAGCCTTTACGGTCTCACCGGCAGCTTTTCGGCGAACACCTGGACCCAGGTTCAGCTCGATCCTACACAGCGCCCCGGCGTCCTGACGCGCCTCGGATTTCTCGCCTACTACGGCCACGACGGCAGCACCCAGGACTCGATCCACCGGGGCGTGTACATCAACCGCCGCCTCCTGTGCAAGGAGATGTCGACCCCGCCCGGGGTCGTCCTGCCGACGATCCCCTCGCCGATCGGAACGAACCAGACCAATCGCCAGATCGTGAACGGCATAACCGGCCCCGGGACGTGCGGCGCCAGCTGTCACGGCGTGTTCATCAACCCCGCCGGATTCGCCTTCGAGAACTTCAACGGCCTGGGAGTCTATCGGACGACGGAGAACGGCCAGCCCATCGACACATCGGGCAGCTATCCCTTCACCGACGGAACGAAGTCGTTCACGAACGAAGTGGACTTCAGCAACGCGCTCGCGGAGAGCCAGCAACTCCACTCATGCTACGCCACCAGCTGGACCGCCGATCTCTATTCGCGCATCCCGCGCGCGGGCGACCTGACCGCGGCGGCCGCCGCTGCGCAACGATCGCTCGGCCAGAATATCTCCAGCGTCGATCTGATGGTGGCCTTGGTGTCGGACGACGCGTTCGTGACCCGCGTGGAGGCGCCCTGATGAACCCCATTCGCGAGCAGCGCCGGTTCGGTCGCCGCCAGTTCCTCGTGGGAGCCGGGGCCGTGACCCTCGGCCTGCCGATCCTCGAGGCCTCTCTGCCCAGGAGGGCGTGGGCTGCCACGCCGCCGTTCCTCGGGATCGTCTGCAGCGCCAACGGCGTGGTGCAGGCCAAGACCGGCGAGGCCGAGGCCTGGTGGCCCACGAAGCTCGGCGCCCTGACCCAGGCGGGCATGCTGGCCGACAACCCGACGCGCGCGACGGGCGAGCTCGCGGTGTACGCGGACCGGCTGCTGCTCGTCCGCGGCGTGTCCCATTCCGCGTCGGCGACGGGCTGCAACCACGCCTCGGCGTGCGCGCAGATCCTCACCGGCACCCCGACGGTCAGCGGCAACTCGAACCAGGCCGTGTCTTCGAGCGTGTCCGTCGACACCGTGATCGCCAAGGCCATCAATCCCCCCGGCGTCGATCCGCTGTTCCTGCACGCGGGCATGTACTCGGCGGGGGGCTCCGGCTTCAACGTGCCGTCCTATATCTCCTACATCGCGGGCGGGCAGCAGCGACCCGCGATCGATTCGCCCCTGAAGGCGTATCAGAGAATGATCGGCACCCTCGGCACCACCACGGGCGGCGCCGCGGATCCGCTCGCGCTCCGGCGCAAGAGCGTCAACGACCTCCTGCGCGCGCAAATCACCGCGCTGCGCGCGCGCCCCGAGCTCACCGCCGACGACCAGCAGCGACTGGACCAGCACTTTTCGACCATTCGCGACATGGAGATCAAGATCACCAACGCCACGCTGTCGGCGGACAAGATTTCCCAGATGACCACCGTCGATGCGTCGCCCTACGCAGGCGAAAACCACGAGCTCATCCAGACCCTCCACATGGATCTGATGGTGTTCGCGCTGTCGTCGGGATACACACGCGTCGCCGTGTTGCAGGTGGGAGACCGAGAGGACGACCATGTGTACACGGTCAACGGGACCAGCGTGCAGTTCCACACGGCCTCGCACCGGACGCTCCCCAACTCGTACACGCTATGCCAGGCCATCGACCGGATTCAGATCAACCACTTCAAGTACTTTCTCGACCAGCTCTCGGCGGTGCAGACGGCGACGGGCCCGCTCCTCGATCAAGGGGTCGCCGTCAACACGAATCAGCTGTCGACTGGCCCCGACCACGGCTTCGGGCCGTTGCCGTTCCTCATGGCCGGAACCGCGAGCGGCTTCTTGAAGAAGGGTCAATACGTCGACGCGGGCAGCGCCTCGACCGCCACCATGTTGAACACGCTGGCCAAGGCGGTGGGCGTCACCACCAGCATGGGCGGCCAGTCGGGGGTCATCACCTCCATGCTCGCCTGACGCGAGGATGCGGCTCCATGCGCGCCCGACGGCCCTCACGCTCGTTCCCATGCTCTTGGCGTTGGTGGGGCCGGCCGCGTGCGCGTCCCGGCAGACGGCGGGTGGTGGTGGCGGCGGCACTGGCGGCTCGCTCGACGCGTCGAGTGGCGGAGGGACAGGGGGCGGCGCGCCCGCGGGCTCGGGGGGGCGCCAGGGCACCGGGGGCCTCACCGTGACAGCAACCGGCGGCGCGAGCGGGTCGGGCGGCGGGGGTGGCGTCGAGCCGGAAGTGGGGACCGGCGGCGCCGTCGCCGCGACGGGGGGTCGCCCAGGCACGGGCGGAACAGCCGGCGCCAGCGACCCAGCCAGCACCGGGGGTGGCGCTGCCGGTGGACCGGCGAGCGCAGGCGGGGGCGGGAACGCCGGTGCAGGAGCCGCGGGCGGAGCGACGGGCGGGGCGGCGTCCCCGGCGGACGCCGGCTCGCCCGGCGGGGCGACCCCGGACGGCGGAACCACCGGATGCAAGGGCCTGTTTTGCGAGGATTTCGAGAGCGGCGCGATCGATCCCGCGGTCTGGGACGTCAAGACCAACGGGGGCCAGCCCCCCCCTGCCGTCGTTTCGCAAGCGGGCATGGTGGGCCACGGCAAGTTCGCCGCGCACTTCCACGCGAACCCGAACGCCGTCAGCTATGACTTCATCATCACCAAGAAGCCGCCCGCGGCCCTCGCGGGTCACCATTTCGGGCGCGCGTACTTCATGATCACGCCGATGCCGCCCACGAATCACACCGAATACGTGTACGCCGGCACGGTGGGCTTCCCGCAATACAAATACCTCGAGGTCGCGAGCGCGGCGCCCCTCGCCTGGCAGCTGACCTACGTCGACCTCGTTCCGCCGGCGAACGGCGAGGACTATCACTCGGGCGGCCACGTCCCCACCGGAAGGTGGTTTTGCCTCGAATGGGAGTTCGACGACGCGCCCGACCAGGCCACCGTCTACGTCGACGGCGTCGCCGACTTCTCACAAAAGGCGTTCACGTTCGGCGGCGCGACCACCGGGCTGGTGGGCGGATTCGCCGCGTTCGGGTTCGGCTACTACGCTTGGCACCCGGCGACGTACGCGTTCGACGTGTACTACGATGACATCGTCCTCGATACGAAGCGCGTGGGTTGTCTTGATTGAGCGCGGCAACAGCCCGGCAAGCGCCCGGGAAGAGCGGACGGCAGGGTGAATCACGCCGCAACAGCATCTTTGTTGTTGGAACCCGCCCGAAGCCTCGCTATCCTCATGGTTTGCGACGACTCGGCCGACGGGTCTCGTGACTCGATGGGTGCTGTAACCGACGACGGACGGCCGGACGGTACCGACGAAGCGCTCGCGCGCGCCGTCGTGGCGCGCGAGCCATGGGCCCAACGGAAGGTGTGGGACCTGTACGCACCCATGGTGAATGGAGTTCTGCGGCGTGCGCTCGGTCCCGGGCACGACTTCGACGATCTCCTCCAGGATGTGTTCCTTCGCGTCTTTCATCGCGTCATTGGCCTCCGCGATCTCAGCGCCCTGCGGAGCTTCATCTACTCGATCACCATTCGCGTCGTACGCTGGGAAATCCGGCGCGCGCAATCCCGTCGCCGGAGCCAGGAAGCCCTGTTGCACAGCGACGGTCCGGAGGTCGTCTCGAGCAATCCCGAGGTGCGCGATCTGCTGGCGCGCGTCCAGTTGATCCTCGACAAGATGCCCAAGAAGGTCCGGGCGGTGTTCGTGCTGCGCTACATCGAGGACCAGGAACTTGCCGAGATCGCCGACGGGCTCGGGATCTCGCTCAGCACCACAAAACGCTGGCTGAAGCGCGGGGTCCGCCTCGTCGAAGCAGGAATCGAGGGCGATCCACGCCTGAACCGGCTCTTGCGGCCGAAGGGGAGCCCCATTCGATGACGCGCGATTCGCAACCACTCGACCGAGCTGGCGACGTTCGCGGCGATGAGCTCCCCGCCGATCGGCGAGATCGCCTCGAAGCATTCGCCGAGGTGGCGCGGCAATTTCCGGCAGCGACCCTGGCGCCCTGGCAACGCGCGATGGGCTGGCAGCGCCTGCAGCGGAGCCTTCTCGCCGGGCAAGCGGCCCCCGAGGAGCCTGTGCCCGCGTGGTGGGCGAGGCTGTGGCTCCGAAGCGGCCCGCGCCTGGCCGTGGCGTTCGCCGTCACCGCCATCCTGATTCCCGTCGCGTGGCGCCTCACCCGGACCACGCCGCCCGCGCCGCTGCAGTTCAGCGTCAGCGGCGACGGCGACGGCCACGCCGACCCCGGTGCAACCGGCGCCGAGGTGTCGTCGTCGAAGGGCCCGGTCACGGTTCGCTTCACGGATGGTTCGCGGGTGTGGCTGCGCCCGGAGACCCGCGTGACGGTGGGTTCGCTTGCGGCCACCGGCTCGGCCGTGCGGCTGCTCGATGGCTTCGTCGAGGTCGACGTGCGACATCGACCGGGCGCGACATGGACGTTCGCGGCGGGACCGTTCGTGGTCCATGTCAAGGGCACGTCGTTCGCGCTCGGTTGGCAGGCAGCGAGCCACCGCTTCCAGCTCACGATGCACACGGGCGAGGTGGCGCTTGTCGGCCCGGGCGATCGGGCGCCCCGGATGGTCGCGGCGGGCGCATCCGTATTCCTGGACGATTTGGGTCGTCCGCTGGCGCGAGAGGTCGGGGCAAGCGCACCCGCAGAGGCGCCCGCGCCTTCTCCCTCGACGCGCGCGGCCTTCGTCGCCGCGCCGGCGCTTCGTGACGACAAGAACCGGAGAACCCAGAGCCATCATGTGGCGCGGTCGCTGCCCGCGCATCCGGCGTGGACGCAGCTCTTGACCCACGGAGATTTCGACGCCATCGTCGACCAGGCCACGCGGAGGGGAGTCGACGCGTGCCTCGGCTTCGAGACCGAGCAGAACCTCGCCGCGCTGGCGGACGCCGCCCGCTACACCCACCGCCGCGAGCTCGCGCGGCGGTCCCTGATGGCGCTGCGCACGCGGTTTGCGTCGGGCGAGCGCGCGCGAGACGCAGCCTTCTTCCTCGGGCGCCTCAGCGAGACCGGGAACGGGGACGGCCGCGAGGCGCTGACCTGGTACGATCGCTACCTGCGCGAGGCGACCCATGGCTCCTACGCCGAGGAGGCCCTCGGCCGCCAGTTGATCCTGTTGCGGCGAGACCAGCAACTCTCCGCGGCCCGCGACGTCGCGAAGCGGTACCTTGCGTCCTATCCCCGCGGGGTTTATGTCCACGAAGCGACCCAGGTGCTCGTCGACCACACGGGGCCGTGAACGCCCTCGGTCCCGCGTTGTGGGCCGCGATGCTCGCAGCCGCCACGGCACCCGCGGCGCGAATACCAGCGACTCGGGCACCCGCGGCGCGCGCGCCCATTCCCGTGATCGCGGTGGTAGCGCCCCCGGGAGGCGATCCCGCGGTCACCGAGGCCCTGAGTCGCTTCAAGGGCGAGGCGGCGTCCGTCGGTTTCGAGGTCACCGTGGTGGCGGGCTCCGCCTCGGGCACGCCGTTGGCGCAGATGGAGGAGGCCGCGCGCGCGGCATCCGCCGTCGCGACGGTGGCGTTCGTGAACGGGGGTGACCCCCACGCCTTCGACGTGTGGTTCACCGATCGACTCACCGGCAAGACCGTGCTCGGTCACGTGGCTGTCGAGAACCAAGCCGGCGATCGCGCGTCGGTCGTGCTGGCGGTGAAGGCTGTCGATTTTCTACGCGCGCGCATGTTCGACTTCCTGGTCGCCCGGCCCGCCGCGATGGCCGACGGACAGACGGCTCCCGCCAGCCTCGCCCCGGCTACGGAGCCAGCCACCCCCGCGACGACCGCGACCGCACCCGCGAGCCCGACGGCAGCGGCAACCGGGACGGCCACGACCTCGACGCCAGCGGACACGCTGCCTCCGGCGACGGCCGTGGCCTCGGTCGATTCCTATGGTTGGGCGCTGTCGCTCGGCGTCGTCGCCTTCAAGAGCTTGCAGGGACTCGGCACGACTGTCGCCCCGGTGCTGCGCGCCGCTCACGAGCTTTCCCCGTGGTCCTCGTTGCGAATCGTGGTGGCTGGCTTCGGAACGGGCGCGCGGCTGGACGGGATGAACGGCAGCGCCACGTTCACCGAGAGCTTGGCAGAGGGTGAGCTCGTCGTCACGCCGACGAGCACCCGGGTGCATCCGATCTTCGCGATAGGCGTGGGCATCCACGACGTGCGCGCGCAGGGAACCGCGACCGCCCCTTACACGGCCCGGACGGCGAGCCGGGTGTCGGCGGCGGTCAGCCTCTCGGCCGGAGCAGGAATGACGCTGACCCCGCGGCTGGCCCTCGAGGCAGAGGGCGGCCCATTCCTTCTCTTCCCCGAACCACAGGTGCGGATCGCGGGGCTGGACGGCGGCCGAACGGGTCGGCCCGGGCTCTCCGCCACCGTGACGATGAAGGCGCGATTTTGATGGGGTCGTCGCGTGCCGCCGTGCCCGGGCTGCCAGCGCTCGCGCTCGCGGTGACGTGCGCGCTCGCGACCGCGTGCGGCGCCGGCACGCTCGACGCCGTCGATGCGCCCACAATCGACGTCGGCCTCGTCGCCCACTGGCGGTTCGATGACGGCCAGGGCGCCACCGTGCTCGACAGCTCGGGAAATGGGCTCGCCGGCGCGCTGACCGGCGGCCTGTGGATCGCCGATGGGCAATTCGCCGGTGCGCTCTACCTCACCCGCGGTGACTACGTGACCGTCCCGAGCTTCCCAGCGGCCACGGCGGACTGGACAGTCTCGGCGTGGGTCCGTTACGCCCAGGCCGACATCGGGACCGATCTCGCCAGCATCGTCACTACCGAGGTCCCGAGCGCACACGGCGATCCGAGCATCGTCGTCACCCCGGGCGGCTGGGAGCTGCAGGGGCCCGCGAGCAACATGACGTCCGAGCTCGAATTCAGCTTCAGGGATTCCACCGGACACTACAGCGCGCTGCTGTGCTGCCAGATCCAGCCCGACCTGTGGATGCATGTGACGGCGGTCGTCGACAGCCGGGCCCTCACGATGTCCCTTTACCAGGGCGCCGTGATGCAGTCCCAGACGTCGATTCCATCGGTGATCATGCCCGGAAACACCATCCTGCACATCGGCATCGAGCAAGCCGTCGACGGCTTGATCTGGCCCTTTCAGGGCGCGGTCGACGAGATCCGGATCTATCAGCGGGCCCTGAGCGCCCCCGAGATCGCCCACCTGGACGGCGCGCCGTGAGCCCCGCCGCCCGCGCAAACGTGATACATCCCTTGCGTGGCGTTCCCTCCTAGACCCGAACCGTTTCGTGGCCGCACGGCGGAGCTGAGGACGCTGGTGGCAGTGTGTCGCGCCGGCCTGACGCCGCGGCTGGCGCTCGTCGGTCCGGGCGGCGGTGGCAAGTCGACCCTGGCGGCTGCCCTGGGGCATCGCGTGCGCGCCGAGCACCCCGGCGGCATCGAGTGGTTCCGCGTCGGCGCGTGGGACGCGCTGACGTTGCTCGACATGCTGGCGATTCGCATGAAGATCCCGCTCGGCGGGTTCCAGGAGCGCGACCGCCGTGTCACCGAGCTGCGCCGGGGCCTCGAACGACGCGGGCGCACGCTCATCGTGCTCGACAACCACGAGGACGATCGGGCCATGGCCCGGTTTCTGAACGCGCTGGCGGGACTGCCGGTCACCTGGGTGCTGACGGCGCGCCGGTGCCTGCTCGCGGGCGTGTCCGTGTTCCCGGTGGTCCCCCCGCTCGTGACGAGCGGCCGCAGTCCCTTCCCGGCCGTCGCGGCGCTGACGGCGCTCCTGCGCTGGAACCCGCTCGCCCTCGACATCAGCAACGCGCTCGTCGGCAGCGGCGCCGTGTCCGTCACAGCGCTCGGTGGTTGGCTGGTGAAGAGCGGCGTGGGTGAGGTCTCGGTGATCGCCCACGAGGACGATCTCCCGGAGCTTCGACTCCTCGTGGCCTGGGTCTGGCCCCGCCTCGGGGCGACGGGGCGCCGGTTGCTGGCGGTCCTCGCCCACATGCAAGGCGACCACATCGACGTCGCCTCGCTGGCATCACTGGCGGGCGCGAGCACCGGCGGCAGCGGCAAGGCCACCGTAGCCGCTTCGCGGGCGCTGGCCCTCTTGCGGCGGTGGCATCTCGTCCAGGAGCCCCTCGAAGGACGCTTCGCCCTGCACGCGACGGTCAAGCACGCCGTGGTCGCGCGGACCCGCTTCGACCAGCGTCGTGCGGTGGGCCACTTCGTGCGCCTGCTCGAGCGCCACCCCGAGCGCCTCGATCTTGAGCAGACGCACCTGTTCGCGGCGATGGACCACGCGCACACGAGCTCCGACACCTGGCTGGCGCTGCGCCTCGAGCGCCTGCTCGCCCGCCTCATGCTCTGCTGAGGCGGGCGAGGCGCGCCCCCCAGGCTGTCACGTCGCGGCGTGACGCGCGGCCTTGAGCGCGCGCGCCGCCCAGAGCAGATCGCCGAAGAATTGCGCGACGCGGTCGCCGCCGATGCCCTTCTTGAGCGGCTCGAAGACCTGCGGGTTGGGCGGCACGGGCTCCTTCATCGCCGCGAGGTAGACCTCGAGGGGGAGGTGGAGGGCCGTCCTGATCGGCCACATCTGCAGCTCGACGGCGACGAGGCGAAGCTGCTCGACGGCGCGCGCCCCGCCGGCGTTGCCGTAGCTCACGAACCCGACCGGCTTGCGCACCCACTCGGGATAGAGGTGATCGAGCGCGTTCTTGAGCACCGCCGAGTAGCCGTGGTTGTACTCGGGCCCGACGACGATGTAGGCGTCGGCCGGGGCGATCTGCGCGGCCCAGCGGGTGACGGCGGGGTCGCGGTAGACGCCGCCCTCGCGGATGGGTGACTGGGGCCGGTCGAAGAACGGCAGCGGGAAGTCGCGCAGGTCGAGCAGCTCGGCCACGACTCCGGGCTGCCGGCTCGCCTCGCCGAGGATCCAGTGGGCGGGCTTGTCGCCGAAGCGGCCCTCGCGCGTCGAGCCAAGAATCACAGCGGCAGCTCCGTCACGACGCTGATCGGGGCCGACGCCGGAGCGCGCGCACGAACGCGAGCGATGCCACGACCAGCGCCGGAACGGCACCGGCATCTCCGGCCACGCTACAACCGCCGCTTCCGCCTGCGCCGCCAGCGCCGCTGATCACGGGCGAGGGTGGCGCGCCCGACGCCGAGAGCTGCGCCACCGTCGCGCAAACCGGCTGGCTTTCGAGCCGCAGACGCGCAATGTCGCCGTCGCCGGAGGCCGAGATGGTCAGGCAATACTCGAGCGTCGGATCGAGCTCGGGCTGCCAGAGACCGAGCGGCAGCGGGTGGTCGCCGCTCGGCGCCAGACCGGCGAACGGCGCGTCGCCGACGTAGTTGAACACCTGCGCACCGCCGCCGGTCTTCGGGGCCAGGCGGAACGTTTGCACCACCGATGCCGGCGGGGTGTTCGGGACCGTGGCGGGATCGTAGTCGACGGTCAGGAAGCCGTGATACTCGGCGAACACGCAGTTCCCCGAGCCGATGTCCGACAGGGGGTAGCGGACACGCCAGAGCTGAAGGGCGCGCACGATCGGCGCGACGCCCTCGGCCTTGTCGTAGCCGGCGGCGGTCGTGAAGCGCGTGACCTCGACAGTGCTGCCCTGGTACGTCGCCGTCAGCACGTGCTCCGCGCTCGGTGCTAGCAGCCCGCTGGCCGTCGCAGGACGGACTTGCCAGAACGAAAGCGCTCGGTTGAATCCCTCGGCGCCCAGACCGAGACCGAAGGCCTCGGCGAGTGGCACGTCCTGCCCCGCGGCCTGCAAGGCGAGACCGGCGGGCTGGCCCTGCCAGATCACGACGATCGACGTCGCGGTGGAAACAGCGGTCGCGGCCGGTCGCGGCAGCCCGATCGGCATATACGGCGGTGGGCCGCCGCACGCTTCTGCCGCCGAGGGCGCCCCCGCAGCAGTCATCGCGGCGCTCAACCCACCCACGACCCAACGCCAGTCCACGTGCCTGCGCATCTCTCGATGGTAGCCGAAGAGATCGGCCGTGGCACGCCGGGCGCACGGCCCGCGCACTTGCCGCAGCGGTTCGAGATCCCATTGACCTGCGCAGCCGAGGTATATTCCTGTGAAGTGCGGTCGCGAGACACGACATCGGAGAGCCACGAGGCCCAGCTGCAGGCCTATCGGCGCTTGGGGTCAGCGGGTCGAGCGAACATAGCGGCGAGGTTGTCGGCCGACACGAGGGAGCTCGCGCGCGGAGGGATTCGTGCACGCCATCCCGACTACACCGATGAAGAGGTCGAGCGCGCGCTTCGCCGACTCTGGCTAGGCGACGAGCTGTTTCGTCGCGCATGGCCGGCGCATTCGCTGCTGGCGCCATGACCGATGGGGGCGCTGGCGCCTTCCTGTCGCGCTTGACGGCCAAGCTGGCCGCTGCTGGCGTGCCGAGCATGGTGGTCGGATCCTTCGCCAGCTCGTTCCATGGCGTGCCACGCAGCAGCCAGGACCTCGATCTCGTCATCGATCCACAGGCCGAATCGCTTCGCCGCTTTCTCTCCGATCTCCCGCCCGAGGACTACTACGTCGATGCCGAGGCAGCGTTCGATGCGCTTCGTCGTCGTGGGCTGTTCAATGTCATCGACATGGCGACCGCCTGGAAGGCCGACCTGATCGTGCGGAAGGCGCGGCCATTTTCCGTGGAGGAGATGCGCCGCCGCGTCGAAGCCGATCTGCTGGGCGCGCGCGTCTTCGTCGCCTCGCCCGAAGACACGCTGCTCTCGAAACTGGAGTGGGCGAAGCAAGGGGGCGGCAGCCAGCTCCAGCTGCGAGACGTTTCGGGCATCCTCCAGCTCCGGGGAGACGATCTGGATATCGCATACATCGAACGGTGGGTGGCCGACCTGGGCCTCGAAGAGCTCTGGCGATCGGTACGCGGGGAAGACTTGGAGGGCTGAACGCCGAGAGCATCGATGACGTCGTTGATCGCCGAATGGCGGCGCTGGAGGTTGTCACTCATCGATAACAAATCTCGTAAACCCTTTACCGCCGGTGGCATCGACGTACACCAAATACTCACCGGGCGGCAGTGGCGAACATCCATCCAAGTCATAACCTGCGATCATAGTTCCGTAACGCCACCGAGAAGGTCCACTACTGGCGGACGACATCGATGGCACAGACAGAGTGCACACTTGGCGACCCTGGGAGGCTTCGATTCCTACAACGTAGACGAGCGGCGCTTGACCCGACCGAGATCGGAAACTGAAGATTGGCGTTCCGCCACCCGTGTCATCAACCTGAATCGCAATGCGCGGTCGATCGGAATGCCGGCACCCAACGATTCCACTGACCACAGTGCAAGCCACGGCTATGCGCCAAACTGCGGCGGTTGCGCTAGCTACTTGCACGGTCCGCCGCTATTGGTCGTCATCACCTCCAGCATAGTATCGGTCGGCCGCAGCCGGTGGCACCGTACCCCCACGACATCGTCAGGTGCCCGATCACGATTCATTCGGCGACGCCCCGCGCGTGTCACCCCGCCACCCGCGCGACCAGGTAGCAGGAATCCGATTGGTGGCGCCCCACCGCGTCGGGTCGCCTCCCCGCCAACCCCCTCGCAACACACCTGGACGCCTAACCGCGTGACCCTTTCCTCGGAGCCTGGCGAGGTTTTCCTCGCAGGTTTCCTCGGAGCCCACTGGTGGCGCAGGAGCCCCTCGGACTCTCAGATCATGCGTCGTGCCGCCTTGGTCACACGTCCCAGCGAACGTCGACGCCTGGATACTTCGCGATCATCCCGTCCCTGGACAGCAAATTGGCGGTGTGCTCGATCGCCGTCGCGACGATCACCCGGTCGATCGGATCGCGGTGAATGTCTGGCAACACCGCCGACCTCGCGGCTATTTGAGGCGTGAGGGGAAGCAACTGCAGACCGGCGCGGTCGAGTGCTTCTTCGAAAAACTCCTCGACGGTGCCCGGCAGAACGATCCGACCCTTCTTTGCGAGCCACGCGACTTCAAGGCACGACACGGACGCGACCGCGACGATATCTGCTGTCCGAATGCGCTCAACTGCCTTCTGCGGCAGCGATATCGAGCCCTGAACCCACCAGAGCCAGGCGTGGGAATCAAGAAGGATCACGAAGTCATTGCCCAGTCGGCCTCATCAATCGCAGGAGTAACGATGTCGCCGACGATCTCGAGCTTCGCCAGCGAGGCGGGCGGCCGACGATCCGCAGCGGGCGCCGTGGCCTCGTCGAGCACGAGAAAAATCGCTTCGACCTTCGCGTGCGGCGGCAGCGCGGGCACATTCTTGAGCCGACCCTGATCGTCCGTCTCTATCATCATCCGGTGCGCCTGCATGCCGGGAAAGGGTACCATGGGGCAAGCTGGCTCGCGTTCTGCCTCACCGGAGCGGAGCGACTGAAATGGCGAAAGTCGTGGCAACCGGAAGCATCTCTGGTTACCTATCCATAGTGGAATCAACCACTTAACCAGTAGGCGGGACAGGGATTGAACCTGCGACCCGGGCCGTGTAAAGACCCCGCTCTACCACTGAGCTACCCGCCTTTGGGAGCGGGAAGTTAACACGGGATAGCGTCGGCGCCGCGGTGTCTCACGGGCGCTTGGCGTTCGACATCGCGCTGAGGGACGCCTTCCCGAGCGAGTGCATCATCACCAGCGCCTTCACCTGCGCTGAGGTCGCGTTGGCGGCGACGCCGGGAAGCATGGCGACGTCGACCGCGTGCAGGTCGAACTGATAGGTGTGAACGTTTCCACTCGGGCAAGGGCCTGTGTAGCCGGTGCCCTGGACCGCGACCTGGCGTGCACCCGCGGGAGTGGTGAGCATCGGTGTGTTGGGCAGCATGGCGGGGAGAGACTGCGTGGCGACCGGGATGTCCCACAGAACCCAATGAACCAGGTTGTTGGCCATGTCGGTGAGGACGAGCGCGTAAGCCTTCGCGGTCGCGGGGCCCGCCGTCCAATCGAGCTCCGGAGACGTGTCAGCGCCGGCGCATGTGTTCACGGCGGGAAACATGCCGCCCTCGGTGAGCGTGGGGCTGGTGAGCGCGAAGCCGGCTGACCCACCCGCTGCGCTGGGTCCGCCCCCAGCCCCGCTGCCGCGGCCACCCGAAGCCGGCCCTCCACCAGCGGCGTTGCCACCACTGCCGCCTCCCGCTCCGCCCGCCGCCAGGCTGCCACCTCCGACACCACCCGTCGGCGCGACGCCGCCCGTCGCGACGTTGCCTCCCGTTGCCGAGGCCCCGCCGCTTCCAGGAGGAGTCGTCACCCCGCCCGTCGATGCGAGGCCGCCCGATCCCGATCCCCCCGAACCAACGCCCGCGCCTCCCGAACCGACGCCCGCAGGAGAACCACCGCTGCTGGTGCCGCCACCCGTGCCGACACGGCCGCCGCTCGCGGAGACGCCGCCGCTGCCCCCGCTCGAGCTACCGCTCGAGCCGCACGACGGCGCCGCCAGCCAGGCGAGGGCCGCGCACCACACCAGGGGAAGGGATCGCTTGAAGGTCGCCATGGCCGATTTTTAGCAAGAATCGTGGTTTTGGTCACACTCTCCCTGGCCGCTGTCCCGCGGCCAGGCCGGCCCGAGCGGCGCTCACAGCGTCGATTGCGGGTCGACGTCGACCACGAGGCGAACATCCGGGGGCAGCTTCACCTTCGTCGCCGCCCGCGCGGCCAACGCCAGCGCCGCACGCTCCGGCGAGGCGAGCCAGATCTGAAAGCGGAAGCGGCCCCGCACGCGCGCGATGGGCGCCTCGGCGGGGCCGCGCAGGCGAACGCGCTCTCCGGCGGCGCGGGCGACCTCGGCGGCGACGCTGGCGACGGCATCGCGCGCCTGTCGCTCGTCAGGGCCGTCGAGGCGGAGCGCGATCATGCGCGTGAACGGCGGGTAGCCCGACTCGGCACGCGAGGTCAGCTCGTCGCGCACGAAGCCCTCGTAGTCGTGCGTACGCACGGCGACGATGGCCGCGTGCTCGGGATTGTAGGTCTGGACGATCACGCGCCCCGGGCGATCGCCGCGACCGGCGCGTCCTGCCACCTGTTCGATGAGCTGGAACACGCGCTCGGCGGCGCGAAAGTCGGGCAGGTGCATCGCCTGATCGGGCTGCAGCACCCCCACCAGGGTGACACCGCCGAAGTCGTGCCCCTTCGTGACCATCTGCGTGCCGACCAGGATGTCGATCTCGCCGGCGTTCATGGCGCGAAGCACCTCTTCGAGGCCGCCCGGAGCGGCGCCGGCTCCGCGCACGCCCGCGGTGTCGCGATCCAGTCGCGCGACGCGGGCCCCGGGGAAGCGCGCCCGCACCAGCGCCTCCACGCGCTCCGTCCCCATCCCAAGGCGCTCGAGGCGCGGCAAGCGGCACGCGGGGCACCGCGCCGGTAAGTCCGTGTTGTGGCCGCAGTAATGGCAGACGAGGCGATCGCGCCCGCGGTGAAACGTCATGGACACCGCGCAGTGCGGGCACCGCACGACCTCGCCGCACGCCCGGCAAAGCACCACGGTGGAGAACCCGCGACGGTTCAGGAACAAGATGGTCTGCTGTCCCGCCGCCAGGTTCGCCGCCACCGCTTCGCCGAGCGGCGCCGACAGCAGCCCGTCAGCGCCCGGTGGATGGCGGCGCAGGTCCACGATCTCCACCGGCGGCAGCGGCCGCGGCGTGGCCCGCTCGGGCAGCGAGAGCCGGCGGTAGCGTCCGGTGTCGACGTTGCGCGCGCTCTCGAGCGACGGCGTCGCGGACCCGAGCACGGCGACTGCGCGGGCCGCTTGCGCGCGCACGATGGCCAGATCGCGGCCGTTGTAGCGGACGCCCTCCTCTTGCTTGAAGGAGCCGTCGTGCTCCTCGTCGATGACGACGACACCGAGCGCCTTCACGGGGGCGAACACCGCCGACCGCGCCCCGAGCGCGATGCCCACCTCGCCCGCGCGCAGCCGCCGCCACGCCGCCAGCCGCTCGCGCGGGGGCAGCGCGCTGTGCAGCACGGCGACGTCGTCCCCGAAGCGCGCCCGGAACCGCGCCGCGAGCTGCGGCGTGAGCGCGATCTCCGGCACCAACACCAGGGCGCCGCGGCCGGCGGCCCGCGCCTCGGCGATCACGCGCAGGTAGACCTCGGTCTTGCCCGACCCGGTCACGCCGTGGACCAAGAACGTCGCCGGCCCTTGCCCGAGCGCCGCGCCGATGGCGGCGATGGCCTCCGCCTGCGAGCGCGTGGGCGCGGGCGGCGTCTGCAGCGTCGCCGAGGCGCGTGGTGCCGGCACGATGGGCCGGTACTCGATGGCCGCCCATCCCTCCGCCGCCAGCGCCCGCGCGTGGGCGCGCTCCGCGATCGACAGCGTGGGCATCGCGACGCCGGTTGGGGCGGCCGCGAGCTTGTCCAGGACGGCGCGACGAGCCTTCGCTCGCGCAGGAAACGCAGCCGCGGCCTCGCGTTCGGGACGCGCGACGGCGAACGCGACCGTGGGCGGCGCGCGCCGATCGCGAACCTCGTCACCGATCTCGACCAGCCCCGCGGCCTCGAGCCTGGCGATGTTCATCCGGCCAGCGCCGACGCGCTTGGCGAGCAAGCGCCAGGCGAGCTCGCCCCCCGCTGCGTCGAGCGCGCGCAACGTGGGGTGCGCGTCCTCCGCGCCGCCACCACCACCGCCCACGCCCCCGAGCGCGAGCTGCGGCGCGCTCGTCTCCCCGCGCGCGGCGCGCGCGCCCGCGTCGGTGAGGCGCACCAGGCGGACAGCGTCGGCGCGCTCGCCCTGGGGCAGCGCCGCGCGCAGGAGCTCGCCGAGGGGTGCCAGATAGTAGTCGGCGGCCCAGCGGCACAACGACAGCACCTCGTCGTCGAACAAGGGCTCACCGCCGACCACCGCCTCGATGTCACGGGTGCGCGGGCTCGCGTCGACGCCCGGGGGCGCCGCCACGGCAGGACCCAGCACGAACCCGGTCGCCATCCGTCCCCCGAACGGGACGACCACCTGAAACCCCGGGGCCAGGCGCGCCCCGGGCCGCGGATCGCGGTAGGTGAAGGTCCCCATCACGGGCAGCGCCACCGCCACCTCGAGCAACGCCGTCTCCCCTTCAGCGCGCGCGCGGAGCGGCGCCTCGGTCGCGCCCGCGGTCACGGTCGCCGCCGCTGCCGGCGCTTCCGCGGGGCGCGCCTCCGTCACTGGCTGGCGCGCAGCTCGGCCAGCAGGCGCTCGGCTCCCGCTTGCACCTCGGCGCCGATGTCCGCCCGTCGAAGCGCGTGATACAGCACCGCCAGCACGTAGCCCGACCGATCCCCGGCGTCGAAGCGCCGGCCCGCGAGCTCGACGCCACACATTCCCTGCTCGGCGCAGAGGGTCGCCATCGCATCGGTCAGCTGGATCTCGTCCCCGCGGCCCGGCGGCGTGCGTTCGAGGATGGGAAAGATCTCGGGAGGCAGCACGTATCGACCGATGATCGCCAGTCGCGACGGCGCTGTCCCTGGCGCCGGCTTCTCGACCAGCTTCGAGAGACGCAGCGTCGGCTTCAACCCATTGCGGTCCCCGGTGGCCCCGTCGTCGATCCGCTCCCCGCCCACGATACCGTAGAGGTGTTCTTGCCCGGCGGGTACCTCTTGCAGCCCGACCACGCCCACGCCCTGGCGATCGTAGACGGCCAGGAGCTGCGCCAGTCCCGGCGGTTGGCCCACGAACAGGTCATCACCGAGCAGCACCGCGAACGGCTCGTCGCCGATGGCCTCGCGCGCGCACAGCACCGCGTGACCGAGACCGCGCGCCTCGCCCTGGCGGACCGAAACGAACTTCGCCATCGTCGTGAGCTTCCGGATCGTCTCGAGCTCGCTCTTGCGGCCCTTGCGCTCGAGCAACGCCTCCAGCTCGGCGGCCCGATCGAAGTGGTCCTCGATGGCGCCCTTGCCCCGCGCGGTCACGAAGATGATCTCTTCGATGCCGCTCGCCACGCACTCCTCGACGTTCAACTGCACCGTCGGGACGTCCACGATGGGCAGCATCTCCTTGGGCACCGCCTTCGTCGCGGGAAGAAACCGCGTTCCCAGCCCCGCCACCGGCATCACCGCTTTACGCACGCGCATCTTTGTCCTCACGGGAGCGATTGTACGGCCCCCAGCGCCGCACGCCAACGCGTTGGCGATCAGGTTCAGAAGTCGCGTTGGCGCGGGCGAGTTTAGAAGATGATGCGGCGCAGGCCCGCCGCCACGCCGACCAGGTGCCGCATCAGCGCCGGGGAGGCCCGCATCGCCTTCAGAGTGCCGCGCGCCAGCAGCGGACGCCCGGCCGCGCGCACCATCAACCGCGTGAGCCAGACATAGTCGCGCAGCATCGCGCGCCGCCGCCGATCGAAGCGCCACAACCATTCGTCGTCGCGCTCCCCGAGCGCCCGCCCCAGGTAGGGAGCGAGCAGCTCGGCGGACAGCAACGCCTGCGCCATCCCGCCGCCGGTGAGCGGATCGGTGAACCCGGCCGCGTCGCCGAGCAGCACCACCCCCGGGGCAACGCCCGCGCGCGCCGTCGAGGCGAGCGGCGAGCGGCCCCGGGGCGCCGACACCGCCTCGGCCCCGCGCAGGCGCTCGACGAGCGCCGGGTGCCGGTCGATGAACGCCCGCAAGGTCTGCGCCGGGCGATCCTCGTGGTGCCCGTGCGCGCTCAGCACCGCGACCAGCACCTCGCCCGCGGGCAAAGGCGTCAGGTAGAGCTCGTGGCCGTCACCGACGAACACCTCGACGAAATTGGGCGCCGGCCGATCGGCGGCCAGCCGGAAGTGCATGCGCAGGCCCCAGCGGGGACGTTCGGTGCGCGGCCCTTCCAACCCCACCGCGCGCCGCACCACCGACCGCGCGCCGTCCGCGCCCACCATCAGTCCACCCGAGACAGTCTGCCCCGCGACCCGCAGCCCGACGGCCCGGCCCGCCCGACACACGACCCCTTCCACCGCGGCGTCCTCGAACACGCGCACATTCGGCGTCGCCCGCGCCGCCGCCCACAGCGCGTCGTCGAAGACGATCCGTCGCTGACCGAGACCGTGCGCGGCTGGACCAACGCGGCCACGCCCCGGGCGGGGAGCCGGAAACGCCGTCTCCGCGGTGAGGCCAAATCCGTGGTAGCGAATGCCGCCGATTGGCACGCCTCCGGTGGCCGCCGCGAGCCCGAGGCGCTCGAGCGCGCCGACCCCGGAGGGCATCAGGCCTTCTCCGCAAGGCTTCTCGCGCGGAAACCGCGCGCCGTCGAACAGCGAGACCGAGTGGCCCGCCCGCCCCGCGAGGATCGCGAGCGCCGACCCGGCCGGTCCCCCGCCCGCGATCAACACATCCGCGTTCATGCGGGTGGCACCCGCGCCGACGACGACAACAGCTCCCCGAGCTGCGGCAGAAACCGGGGCTTCCCCGCCATCGCCGCCCGGTAACCCGGATCGGCGAGCAAGATGCCGTCCTCGACCGCCAGCCGGCGACCGAGGACCACGAGGTGCAGAGCCGCCCCGAAGAGCGCCGTGACGTACGCCGTGTGCACGAGGGGCAGCGCCACGAGCTCGACGAACACAGCCACGTAGTTGGGGTGGCGCACCCACCGGTAAGGCCCGGAGGTCACGATCCCCAGCGCGAGGGAGTTGACGACATTCACGTTCCAGTGCTCCGCCAGGGTGCGGATGACCCAGAGCCGCAACATATTCGCCAGCACGAACGCGGCCAGCGATGGCAGGGCCAGCCACGGGAGCAACGGGCGGCGCGCGATGACGACCTCTAGCGCCACCCCCACCAGCACCCCCGCGTGGAGCAACACCATCAGCCCGAACGCCGGCTCGCGGGCGCGATTGAGTCCCACCGCTGCCAGACGCTTCTGATGTCGGCGCGACACACGCATCTCGACGAGCCGCCCCACGCCCACCGCGCAGAGCAACCCCACGAACCACCACACTTCGGGTGTCATAGCCATTCGAGCAGCGAAAGCTCCGTGGTCAGCCCCGGCCCGAACGCCGCCATCACGCCCTGCGTACCGCGCGCCGGCCGACGTGCGGTCATCCAGCGGTCGAGCACGAACAGCACCGAGGCGCTCGACTGGTTGCCATACGCGCGCAGGACATCCCACGATGGTTGGGTCTGTTCGCGCGTCAGGCCAAGCGCCTCCTCGGCCGCGCCGAGAATCTTCTTCCCACCGGGATGCAGGACGAACGCGCCGAGCTTGCCAGGGTCGATGTTCGCCCGCTCGGTCAACCGCTGCACGAGCGCGTACAGATCGGCGCGCACGATGCCGGCGACCTGCTTCGCCAGCACCGCATGAAAGCCGTCCTCGTGTAGATCGAACCCCAGGGCATCGGTGCTGCTCGGCCGGGTGTGGCACAGGGTATCGACGATCCGGATTGCCCCGGTGCGCGCCGACCCGCCCGCCTGCGCGGCGATCGCCTCGGGCGTGGCGTCACCGACCATCAGCACGGCCGCGACGCCGTCGCCGAACAAGGCGGACGCGACCAGGTTGTCCATGGAGACGTCGCGCCGTTGCAGGCTGAGGCTGGGCAGCTCGATGGCCAGGACCAGCGCGCGCCGGTCGGGGTGCGCCCGCAAGAAGTCGTTGGCCCGCGCCACCGAGGCGGCGCCGCCCACGCACCCGAGCTCGGTGATGGGCAGCCTCACCACGTCCCGGCGCGTCCCGAGGGCATCCATCAGGAACGCGTCGACCGAGGGGATCATGACGCCCGTGCAAGACACCGAGACGATCAGGTCGAGCGCCTCCGGCGACATCGCCACCTGGGCGAGACAGGCGCGGGCCACGCTCTCGCCGAGGCGGCGCACGTGGTCCGCATAGAGGCGCATCGTCTCCGTGAGGGAGCGGGTCAGGACCAGCTCGGAGAGCGGCAACACGCTGTAGCGTGTGCCCACCTCCGCGTTGTCGAACAGCGACATCGTCGCTTCGAATCGACGGCCCTCGAGCCCGAACAGTGGTCCGAACGCCGCCTTGGTCTCGTCCTGCGTCGCCGAGAACCTCGGGACCGCGGTGGCGACGCTGGTGATGACAGGCAATAGGTCCTCCCGGGGACAACCTGACACGTCGGGGACCCAGGCTCAATGAAAGTCACGCTCCAATCACCCGGCGCCCGTTTCGTCCTCGAAACGCGTCATCGTCGAACCGGCGGCCTGGGAGGCTGTCGGCGCCTACCGCCAAATGATCCAGAGGAACGCGGCCAGCTCGGCTGCGGTGGTGCCGATCAGCATCGCCACGGCCCGGAACGCCATGCCTTCCCATTGCCGCGCATCACCCCAGGCGCCGCGGCCGAGCACCCAGAATTGCCACGCGGCCACAGGGGCGAGCGACGCGGCCGCGCCCGCCGCGCCGCCCGGCAGCCCGCCAATGAGGAGCAGGGGGATCGCGCCATAGATCGCGACCAGAAGCGCGCGGTACACGGCGGCGGCGACGCGTGCGCCAAGCTTCACCACCAGCGTTCGTTTGCCCGCCGCCGCATCGCCCGCGGCGTCTGGAAATTCGATGGCCAGCAACATCGCCAGCTGCAATCCGGCGAGCGGCAGCAACGCCCGCGCGAGACCGCCTGCTCCGGCCAGACCTCCCGACTGCAGCACGAATCCGACGAGCGGCGTCAGGCCCGTCACGACGATCGCCGTCGTGACCTCGCCGAGTCCCCGCGAATGCAGCCGAAGCGGGGGCGCGCTGTATGCCCACGCAAGGATCAGCGCGCCGACCAGCGCGCCGGCGGCCACCCTTCCGCCGCGGCCGCCCGCGAAGAATACGGCCGCGGCGAGCAGGACCCCGAGAGCCCTCAGCACCTGCGCCGCGCGCAGGGCCACCTGAGGCGACAGGGCCCCCGAGACGAGGACGCGGCTGCCACCCGACCATTCGGTCGGCGTGAGGTTGGCTCGATCGGCGCCGAGATCGAAGTATTCGTTCGCGTAGTGGGTCATGAGCTGGATGGCGGTGATGCCCGCCTGTCCGAGCAGGTACGTTCGCGCGTCGAGCGTCACCCCCGCCACGGCAGCGCAAGCGACCGCCGCGCCGAGCCCGTAGAGCAGGAATCCGCCCACCAGGAACTGCGGACGCCCCAGACGGATGAAGGCGACGACCCGGCCCTCGAACCCGTGATGGTTTTCCAGCCTCGCTTGTCGTCGACGCACGTGACTTCGCTCCTCGTCGTCGTCGTCGGCTCAGACGCGTCGTCCGCCGCTTGCCGGGGGCGGGCCGTCCGGTCGATCAGTGACCGTCGCGGTGACCGCGACGGCGGGTGAAGTCGCCGGCTTGCGCTCGAGCTCCCACAGCATGCGCAGCAGCTCGGCGACGGACTCGTAAAGGGGCTGGGGGATTTCCTCACCCTCGTCGAGCTGGTGAAGCGCGCGCGCCAGCGCGACGTCGCGATAGATCGGCACGCCTGCCTCGCGGGCGACCTGCTTGATACGTTCGGCGAGCAGCCGCTCGCCCTTCGCCAGCACCACCGGCGCCTGATCCCCATCACGGTCGTAGCGGATGGCCACGGCGATGTGCTCGGGGTTCACCACGACAGCGGTCGCGCTTCGGACATCCTCGTTCAGTCGTCGCTCGCCGAGCTGCCGGTGCAGACGCTGGCGCTCGGCTTTGTGGCGCAGGTCGCCCTCGGCCTCCTTCAAGTCCCGCTTCACCTCCTCGCGAGTCATCAGCAACGACCGGCGGTGCCGCCGGTGCCCGAGCACCCCATCGAGAATGCCCAGCGCCAGGAACGCCATGGCCCCGCGGATCGCCAGATCCCGCGCCTCGAGACCGAGCACGGCCAGCACCGCGCCGGGCGCCGCCCCGACCAGAGCCGGTAGCCCGCGCAGCAATGCTTCGACACCCACGACCGCCGCCGCCGCCACGACGAAGACCTTCACCACGCCCTGCGCGATGTCGCCGGCCGTCTTCGGGCTGAAGACGCGTGCCATTCCGACGGCCGGCGACAAACGCGTCACGTCGGTCGCGACGGCCCGCCAGGCAAACAACCCCCGCGTTTGCAGCGCCCCTACCAGCAGCGCGCCGGCGCACGCCACGACGACCGGAGGAAGCACCAGCGCCATCGCGACATCGAACGCGCGCGCGGCCAGCGCCGCCGTCGCCATCGAGGACCCGAAGGGCGCGGCGAACGTCGCCCGGAACAAGCCCAGCAGGCGGCCCACCCCGGTCGCCGCCCCACCCCACAGCAGTCCACCGAGCGCCAGGAAGACAATCGCCGAGGAGAGATCGCGGCTGATGGGCACGTGTCCCCCCTGCCGCGCCTTCAGCAACCGCCGCGGCGTGGGTCGTTCGGTGGGTTCAGCGCCCGACCGCGCCAATCAAACCTGCCCCTTCGTCGCCACGTTGGGAGGAGATTGCCCCAGATCCTGGGGGCTGGCGAGCCGGGCGAGCCCCGGTCAGATGCCGATGCCGACCTTCAGGGACCACGTATCGGCGTTCACCGACGACAGGTTCTTCTGTTGCAGGAACAGGTTACCCGGGTGGAGATACCCGAGAGCGACGCTGCCGTAGGCGCGTTTCGCGAAATAGATCTCGACCCCCGCGTCCACGCCCGTCTGCCAGTACGCGGAGGGCGACGTGGCGCCGTTCTGGAAGCGGCGCATGTAGCCCGCGCCTGCGAACGCCTCCGCGAACGGCGTGAATCGGCCTGGAATCTGAAATCCCGCGGACGCCGACTCGGCCAGAAAGTAATCGCCGGTTCGTTGAAACTGTCCGCTCTCCCAGCCGAACTGCGACGAGAAACCGACGCGCAGGTACCAGGACATGGGATAGAAATCGAGGCCGAAGCTCTCGAACGACTCGGGGACGGGCGCCGCGGTGGACGAGGTCCCCGTCGCGGGCATACGTGAAAACGAGAACCGTCGATAGCTGAGCTTCAGCCGAGGCGCGTAAGGCCAGGCTCCGGTGGGAGCTGGCTCTGCGGGAGGGGGCGCCTTCACGCTGAGGTCGGCTGACGGGGAACCGCTTGCGGCCGGCGACGGCCGCGGCGGCGCGGCCGGAAGCGGTTGGGGTTGCGGCGACGGCGCGGCCGGTCTGTCCACCGGAGACGCCGAGACAGGCGGCGGCGGCGCGACACCCGACGCTGGCACGGCGACGGGACCTGGCGCCGGCGTGGCGAGCTTCGGCGGCGGCGGCGGCGCAGGCAACGGGGCGGGAGGCGACGGCGAGAGCGCCTGGACCGGCGCGGACGCAGGAGGGGCGACCTTCGGCGGAGCAGGCGTCGGGACGGGCCCTGGCGCGACCGTTGGCTCCGGCGCCTTCGCGGCGGGGGCGGACGGGGCAAACGGCGCCGGCTCGCGCGCGAGCTTGGGATCGTCGAAGGCGTCGGGGTCGGTCGCCGCCCCCGCCGCCGAAGCGCCGCGCGCGCGCGCCACCACCCCGGCGATCAAGACGATCGCCACCCCGACTCTCAGCCCAGCAGCGGGCCTGCGCCACCCCATCGGCATGAGCTGTCCTTCGACAGGAGCCGCCCGGGCCTGAAGATCGCCGTTCGGGGCGTCGAAGAACACCGGCGTTATCTCGCTGCCTATCTCGGCCGCCATGCGGCGACGGCCTGGTCGAACATCGCGGCCCAGGCGTGAAAGCCCCCGGCGAACACGGCCTCGATGGCGCCCACGCCAACCAACGACACGCCGAGTCCGAGCAGCGCCTTCGCTGGCATGGCGGCGAAATAGATTGGAATTTGGGGTGCGGCGCGCGCCACCAGGCCCAGCGTCGCGTCGGCCAGCAACGCTGCGACCAGCACGGGCGCCGCCAGCCCGAGCGCCGCCTCCATGAGCTTGGCCACCGCCGCCGTGACTAGCGCCACGGCGGCCCGCAGGCCGCCCGGAAACAGGGCGGAGGACGCGCCCACGGGCACCGCCTCGTAGCTCCGCCCGAGCGCTTGCGCGAACACTCGCAACCCACCCAGCTCGAGGAACACGATCACCGCGACGAACAGATAGAGATCGCCGGTTGGACTGGTGCGCTCGTCCGACATCGGCGACAACACCTCGGCCAGGTTGGCGCCGCGGGCGAGATCGGCGAGCCGCCCCGCCGCCTCGGCGGCGCGAAAGCCCGCCCCAACGCAGAGGCCGACGGTCAGGCCGACGAGGAGCTCGCGCGCGAGCACGAGCGTCCAGCCGACGGGGCCAGGCGCGGCGCTCACGGACGTGTCCACCGCGGGGAGCAACGCCGGCAAGCAGAGGACGGCCAACACGATCCCCAGCCCCGCCCGCACCTCGGGCGCGACGCGCGGCCCGCCGACCGCGGGGACGGCCCAGCAAAGCGGCACCGTCCGCGCGGCGCCAAGGCCCACCGCGAGGAGCCAACGCTCCCGGTCCCCTCCCGGCGAGATCACGCGCGGCGGGCCCCCAGGGGCCGGAGTATCATTTTGCGACCACCCATTTGCCCGCCACTCACCTGATGGAAGGGAAGACGAGCAACAGCGCCTGCGTGAACCGGACCAGCTGCGTGCCCAGCACGGGGCCGACGGAGAGCAAGGTCACCACCACGACCACGAGCTTCGGGACGAACGCCAGCGCTTGATCCTGGATCTGCGTCGCTGCCTGCACGATCCCGACGACGAAGCCTACCAGCAGGCTGGCCAGCAGCGGCGGCCCCGACACCAGCAGCGCCAGTAACAGCCCCTCGTGGATGGCGCGCAGGACCAGCTCGGACGACGTGGCGACCGTGGTCATGACGTCACAGGTAGCTCTCGACCAGCCCGCGGGCCACCAGGTGCCACCCGTCGGCGAGCACGAAGAGCAGCAGCTTGAACGGCAGCGACACCGTCGTCGGCGCCAGCATGTGCATCCCGAGCGCCAGCAGGAGGTTCGAGATGACCAGGTCGAGCACGAGGAATGGAATGAAGAGCAAGAACCCGATCTCGAATGCGCGCTTCAGCTCCGAGGTCACGAACGCGGGAATGATCACCATCAGATCGCGATCCGAGATCGTCGCGCGCTGGTCAGGCGTCCGCATGCGCAGCGCGAGGCCATGAAACGTCGCGCGATCGCGCGGGTCTGCCTGCTTCAACAGGAACGCGCGCAAGGGCTCGCTGGCGCGCGCACCGGCTTGCTGAAGGGCATCCACCGTCGCGGCGCTGGCGAGATCGGCGCCCGCGCCAAGCGACATGACCGGCTTCACGGCGTCGTAGGTCCGCTCGGCGGTGGGGGCCATCACGTAGGCGGTGAGGATCAGCGCCAGCCCGGTGATGACCTGCGTCGGTGGGACCTGGGGAACGCCGATCGCGCTGCGCAGGATGGACAGCACCACCGCCACCTTGACGAAGCAGGTGGTCATCAGCAGCGCGAACGGCACCAGCGCCACCCCGCTCATCACGATGAACAGCAGCAACGGCCGCGCCGTGAGCCCATCGCCAGCGGTCGCGGCGGCAGCGGCGCTCGTCCGGGCGGCGTGCGCGCACAGGGGGGCCAGCAAGCCGCCCGTCAGCGCGGCCGCGAACGCGGGCCGCCTCATGTCCGCTCCGACCGCGCGCCGCGACCGAGTACGCGCGTGAGCACCTCGCTGAACTTCGCGCCCGGCTCGAGCGGGGCCGCCAGGGATGCCTGGACCTCGGCCGGGCCCAGCTCGGCGAGCATGGTCATGGGGCCGTCACCCACGCCGATGAGGAAGCAGCGACCGGCCGTCTCGACGACGTACAGGCACCGCCGCGGCTCGAGCGGGCAGCGCGCCCTGATCTTGATCGGTCCATTCGGCCGGCCGAGGCCGCGCCGGCCGAGAAACCTGAGCGCCAGGTACGCGATCAGGCAGACGACCCCCAGCGACACCAGCGACACGGCGAGCGAGCCCCCCACCCCCGGTAACGAACCCGTGCTGTCCATCACGGCGTTATCCGTCAGGAGCCCGCGTCGAGTCAACCGCGGTGGGTCACCGGCCGGTCGCCGGCCTCGTCATTCGTCGTCGTAGAACAGGGACTCGCGGCTCTCGATGAAGGCCTGGATCGCCTCGGCGTCGGCAGGGGACATGTCGATGAATCGGACGCCCATTCCGGAGGCGCCGTCCGTGCGGTGGAGCGACGAGTTCTCGCGGATCCAGCGCACCTCCGTATCGCATTCGATCGCCCGCGACGATCCCGGCAAGTTGAACTTCAAATGGACGCGATCCCCCACCCGCTTGATCTGGTGGGTGGCGATGAACAGCCCGCCCGCGCTGATGTTCTGGGTGAGGCCCGTGTAGAAATTGGAATCGCTCTCCAGATCGACCGAGACCTCGACGTTGTGTCGTTCGGCGGCTCGCTGCTGGGGCTCGACGACCGGGGCTTTGGCTACAGCACCTGAGTTCATGAAGTCTCCTCGACCGACACCTTTAGGATAGGTCGGTCCGAGAGAGTCTTCGGCGGCCCGGGGGTAAAACTGAAGGCCGAAGGAGGCGGCTCACCGCGACGCACCGCGAGCTACCTTGCCTTGGTCGCCAACCCGACGATGGGGACGTGTCTTTATGTCAAGGTGCCGCGCGGCTCTGGTGCTCGACCTTCCGCAGATCGAGGCGGTGCGGCGCCAGCCACTTCCTGGTCCGCGTCACCGCGGAGAATGGCCGCCGAAACCAGGTCCGGCGTGGCTGGCTGGCGATCGAGAGCCGCCAGCGGTCATTGCCGAAGAACTCGAACTCCAGTGCGTCGCGATCCGGCCCGACGATCACGTTGCGATACATTCCAGCGTGGTACATGCGGCCCAGCGACACGTCGTCGAGCACAGCGTACGAGGTGTCAAGAAGGTAGAAGTGAAGACCCTCCTCGAATGGATTGCCGTCCGACGTGACGACGAGGTATCCGGGACCACAACGAAACTGCGCCTCGAGCACCAGGCCCTCGACGCGCCCGATCGCGGTTCCTTCGGCGAGCAGGCGCGAATCTCCGCTGGTCCCTTCGTGGGGCTGAATGGCGAATGTCTGCACCGCTTCCATAGCCAACCGGGCACTTGCGCGGGGCGACGCTATTCCCAGATCTCGTCAAAGGCAAAATCCGAGCCCAACGCGAATACAAGGCCACCTGCAAACACCCGACGCCAACACAGATGGGCGCTCCCGGTCCGCACGCGAGCCCGGCCACCGCCCCGCCCGCCAAGCTGCCGAGGAACCCGACGCTCCCGGTGACCCCCTGCTTGACGGCTTCGCGGCCCGGACGGTCCGACGCCCGGCCTTACTCGGAGGACTTGGGCTTCTTCTTGGCGGCTGGCTCGGCCTTCGCGTCCGGGGACTTCTTGGCCTTGGCTTCCTTGCCGGCGCCGGCACCCTCGGCCTTCGCCTTCGGGGCCTTTTCGGTCTTGGCGGCCGGCTTGTCGGTCTTTGCCGACTTGACCGGCTTGTCCGTCTTGCTCGCGGGCGCCGCCTTCGGGGCATCGTCCGGAATCAGCTCGAGGAACGACATCGGCGCCGCGTCACCGGGGCGCTGGCCGATCTTGACGATGCGGGTGTAGCCCCCGCGGCGCGCCAGGAAGCGCGGCGCGATGTCGTCGAACAGCTTCGTCACGGCGGTACGGTCGCGCACCACGCGGCGGGCCATCCGAACCGCATGAACGACGCGGGCAGACTCGTCCGGCGTTCGGCGGTCGGCCTTCTTCACGAGGATGTCGCCCACGCGACGCGCCCAGGTGATGGTCCGCTCGGCCAGACGGCGCGTCTCCTTCGCCTTGGCGTCCGTCGTGCGAATGCGCTCGTTGGTCAACAGGGCCGCCACCAGGTTCGAAAACAGCGCCTTGCGGTGGGCAGAAGGCCGTGAAAGGTGAACTCCGGCTCTACGATGTCTCATAACGTCCGTCTCTTTCTAAAATCGTCCCGAAAAACTCACTTCTACAAGCCTATCGCCGACCCGGTTTCCAGCGGATCGGAGGCGGGCTCAGCCCGCCGGAGACGCCGCCCGACGAGCAGATCCGGGCACGGATCCCTCCCCGGGGGGTCTCGCAGGGGGGACGAAGTCCCCCCTGCGCGCCTTTTTATGCCTTCTTGGGCGGTCCGTCTCCCGGCCATCCTTCCAGCTTCATCCCCAGGGACAGGCCCATCTCGGCCAGGATCTCCTTGATCTCCTTCAGCGACTTGCGACCGAAGTTCTTCGTCTTCAACATCTCGGACTCGGTCTTCTGCACCAGCTCGCCGATGTGACGAATGTTGGCGTTCTGCAGGCAGTTCGCCGAACGCACCGACAGCTCCAGCTCGTCGACGGACTTCCACAGGTTGTCGTTCAGCTTGGCCTGCTCCTCGGAGACCGGGGTCTCGTGGGCCGGCTCCGAGCCTTCCTCGAAGTTGATGAAGATCGACAGCTGGTCCTTCAGGATCTTGGCGGCGAACGCCACCGCGTCCTCGGGCCGAACGGCGCCGTTCGTCCAGACGTCGAGCGACAGGCGATCGTAGTCCGTCTGCTGCCCGACGCGCGCGTTGGTGACCTGGAAGTTCACCTTGCGAATCGGAGAGAAGAGCGAGTCGATCGGCACCACGCCCACCGGCGTCGTGGGCGACTTGTTGCGGTCGGCCTGCACGTATCCGCGGCCGGTGCCGACGTACAGCTCCATGCGCAGCTTGGCGCCCTTCGCGCACGTGCAAATGACGTGATCAGGGTTCAGCACCTCGATGCCGTCGGTGACGGCGATGTCGCCCGCGGTCACGCTGCCCTCGCCGTCCTTCTCGAGGCGCAGCACGCGCGCCTTCGCGTCGACCGACTTCAACAGGACTTCCTTCAGGTTCAAAACGATGTCCGTGACGTCCTCGACGACGTTGGGAATCGACGTGAACTCGTGCAGGGCGCCCTCGATCTTGAGGGCCGTGATGGCCGACCCCTGCAAGGACGACAGCAGAATCCGGCGCAACCCGTTGCCGAGCGTGGTGCCGAAGCCCCTCTCGAGAGGCTCGCAGGTGAATCGCCCGTAAGTGGGCGTCAAGGAATCCGGATCGACCTCGAGCTTTCGCGGTCGAATCAGGTCACGCCAGTTGCGGGAAACAAAGGAGTTCTGCGAGCCCTGACTTGAGGTGGTCATTGCAGCGGTAGCCATTCAACTCTCCTCTTACGTGTGCAGCGAAAAACGGTTCGTGGACGCATTAACCAAACCGTGAAAGAAACGGACGACGGCTCAGCGCGAGTACAACTCGACGATGAGCTGCTCGCGGATGGGCAGGGTCAAGTCCTCGCGCGAAGGCAGCGAGGTCAACCGACCCTTGAAGCCTTCCTTGTCGAGCTCCATCCAGCGGGGCACGCCCCGGCGGTCGACGGCGCCCAAACTCTCGAGGATGCGGGTGACCTTCTTCGACGTGTCCTTCACCTCGATGGCGTCATTGGCCTTGCAGAGAAAGGACGGGATGTTGACCTTCTGGCCGTTCACGCGGAAGTGTCCGTGGCGCACCAGCTGCCGGGCCTCGGCGTGATCCGAGGCGAACCCCATGCGGTAAACGACGTTATCCAGGCGACGCTCGAGGAGCTGCAGCAGGTTCTCGCCCGCCACGCCCTTCATGCGGATGGCCTTGTAGTAGTAGCCGCGGAACTGACGCTCGGCGAGACCATAGATACGCTTGACCTTCTGCTTCTCACGCAGCTGCGCCCCATAGTTCGACACCTTCCGGCGGCGCGCCTGCCCGTGCTGTCCGGGGGCGTAGGCGCGACGCTCGTAGCCGCACTTGTCCGTGTAGCAGCGGTCGCCCTTCAGGAACAGCTTCATGTCTTCGCGCCGACAAAGGCGGCACACCGGTCCGGAGTAATTCGCCATCGCTCTTCAGGTTCCTTTCGAATACGTCGCAAGCATCAGGGAGTCGAACGCAGCGCCGCTCAGACGCGGCGGCGCTTCGGCGGCCGGCAGCCGTTGTGCGGGATGGGGGTGAGATCGCGGATGAGGGCGATCTTGAAGCCAGCCGCGGCCAGCGCGCGCAGCGCCGACTCGCGCCCTGACCCGGGGCCGCGCACGAACACCGACAACGAGCGCATGCCGTGCTCCATCGCCTTGTGACCAGCATCCTCGGCCGCCAGCTGCGCCGCGAACGGCGTCGATTTGCGCGAGCCCTTGAAGCCCTTGACGCCCGCCGATGACCACGACACCACGTTGCCCGACACGTCCGTGATCGTGACGATGGTGTTGTTGAACGACGCCGTGATGTGGGCGATCCCGCTCTGGATGTTCTTCTTGACCTTCTTGGCCTTGGACTTGGGCTTGTTCTCGGTAGGGGTCGACATGGTGGTCTCCGCGACACCGCCTAGACGGCGGTCTCCTTACGTTTGATGGCCTGGCCCTTGCGGGGCCCCTTGCGCGTACGCGCATTCGTGTGCGTGCGCTGGCCGCGCGCCGGAAGATTCTTGCGGTGGCGGAGACCCCGGTAGCAGCCGAGATCCATCAATCGCTTGATGCTGAGGCCGACCTCACGCCGCAGATCGCCCTCCACCTTCAGCCCTCGCTGTTCGATGGTCTCGCGGATGCGGCGCGCCTCGTTGTCATCGAGATCGTCCGTGCGCTTGTCGAGCGGGACGTCGGCCGCGATGAGAATCTGGCGGGACAGAACCCTGCCGATTCCGTAGAGATAGGTGAGAGCGATCTCCATGCGCTTGTTGCGGGGGAGATCAACGCCGGCGATACGTGCCATCAGATGGATCCTTTCCTAACCCTGTCGCTGCTTGTGGCGAGCATTGTCGCAGATGACGCGCAAGACCCCGCGACGGCGGATGACCTTGCATTTTTCACAGACCTTCTTCACGGACGCTCTGACCTTCATGTCTCACTCCTGCCGCGCGGGATTTCTCGACGGCAATTTCTCAGGCCTTCGAAAGCACAAACGGGCCATTTTCAGTGATGGCCACGGAATGCTCAAAATGGGCCGAGAGGCTACCATCTTTGGTTACAGCCGTCCAGCCGTCTTCTTCGGTGAAGACCTCGGCGCTGCCGGCGTTGATCATCGGCTCGATCGCCACCACCAGACCGACCGAGAGCCGGAGTCCACGCCCTTTTACCCCATAATTCGGCACGTGGGGCTCTTCGTGCATCTTTCGCCCGATTCCGTGGCCGACGAACTGGCGCACGACCCCAAACCCGAGCGGCTCGACCGTGGACTGGACCGCGTGACCGATGTCACCGAGGCGCTGCCCCGGGAGGCAAACCGCGATGGCCTGCTCCAGCGACTCCCGGGTGGCATCGACCAGGCGGCGGGCCTCGGCCGAGATGGGCCCGATGGGTAGCGTCCGCGCGGAGTCCCCGCACCACCCGTCCTTGAACGCCCCAAAGTCCACCGACAGCAGGTCACCTTCCTTGAGGACGACATCCTTACGCGGGATGCCATGCACGACCACCTGATTGACCGACGTGCAGAGGACGGCAGGATACCCATGGTAGCCGAGGAAGGCCGACTCGCCCTTGAGCTGCTTCAGGCGGCGGTCCGCGATCTCGTTGAGCTCCCAGGTGGAAACGCCCGGCTTCGCCGCGGCCTCGAGGACGTCGAGGACGTCGGCGACGATCAGGTTCGCCTCGCGCAACTTCGCGATCTGCGCCGGTGTCTTGAGCTGAATCGCCATTAGTGGTCAATCCCGCCAGAAGATGGCGGCGTAGATGCGCCCGAAGATCTGATCGATGTCCCCCAGCGCGTCCACCGTGAAGACCGGCCAGGCGTGCTGAACGAAGTAGTCGATGACCGGTTGGGTCTTAGCCAGGTACTCCCGCTGCCGGAAGCGAACGGTCTCCTCGGCGTCGTCGGCGCGCTGGATGAGTGTGCCCCCACAGCGATCGCAGGTGCCGCTGACCTTCGGCGGCCCGCTGAGCAGGTGGTAGCTCGCCTGGCAACTCTCGCAGATGCGGCGCCCCGACAGCCGCTGGACCAGCGCCTCGGCCGGAGCGTCGAGCACCACGACCGCGTCGATGTTGGGCGGCGTCCCCCCGACGAGCGCGGCGAACGAAGCCGCCTGCGACACCGTGCGGGGAAAGCCGTCGAGGATGTATCCGGCCTGGGCGTCGGGCATGGCCAGGCGCTCCCTGACCACCTCGACGATCGTCTCGTCCGGCACGAAGCGCCCGCTCTCGATGAGCTCGCGAACCAGGCCGCCGAGGGGAGTTCGCGACTGAATGGCCGCCCGCAGCATGTCCCCCGTCGAGATGTGCGGGACCCGCAGGGTCGCCCCAAGGCGCGCCGCCTGGGTTCCCTTCCCCACGCCCGGCGGTCCGAAGAGGAGGAGCTTCTCGCCCATGTCAAGCGGCGCCCTCGGACATGGCCTTCACATTTCCTCTACGAGGCGGCGGACGATCGCCCGTCAGGACGACGAGACGGCTCCCGTGACACGGGTGCCGCGCCCCCGAATCCGCGGCCCGCGGGGTCCCGTGAACCCCTCGTAGTTGCGCGTGATGAGGTGGGATTCGATCTGCTGCACGGTGTCGAGCGCCACCCCGACGACGATCATGAGGCCCGTGCCGCCGAAGTAAAACGGCACCTTCAGCTTCTCGTGCAACAACGACGGCAGCACGCAGATGGTGGCGATGTAGCAGGCCCCGCCGAACGTGATGCGGGTGAGCACCTTGTCGATGTACGCCGCCGTGGCCTTTCCGGGCCGGATCCCCGGGATGAAGCCGCCGTACTTCTTCATGTTGTCCGCCACGTCGACCGGGTTGAACGTCACCGCCGTGTAGAAGTAACAGAAGAAGAAGATGAGGCCGATGTAAAGCACGTTGTAGCGCCAGTCTCCGGGGTGCAGGGCCTCCGAGATGCGGTTCATCCAGGGGGCCTGAACGAACGACGCGATCTGCTGCGGGAACATCAGGATCGACGAGGCAAAGATGGGCGGAATCACGCCCGCGGTGTTCACCTTCAACGGCAGGTGGGTGGTCTGGCCGCCGAACATCTTGCGGCCCACCAGGCGCTTCGCGTACTGCACCGGTATCTTCCGTTGCCCGCGCTCGAAGAAGATGATCGCCGCAACCACCAGCACGATCACGAGTCCGATGATGGCCAGGTCGAACGCGGTGATGTCGCCGGTGCGGGCCTTCGAGAACATGCGCGTGGCTGCGTCGGGCATGTCCGTGACGATGCCGGCGAAGATGATCAGCGAAATGCCGTTTCCGATGCCGCGCTCGGTGATCTGCTCGCCGAGCCACATGATGAACGCCGTCCCGGTGGTGAGCGAGATCATGGTCATCAGCCGGAAGCCGAGGCCCGGATCGATGACCACCTGCCCGAACTGCGCGTAGGCGCGGTTGTTCGACTCGAGCCAGCGAGAGATGAAGAAGGACTGGATCAGCGACAGAATCACGCAGCCGTAGCGCGTGTACTGGTTCAGCCGCCGCTGCCCCATCTGTCCTTCCTTCTGGATCTGCTCCAGCTTGGGGACGACAACGGTCAGGAGCTGCAGGATGATCGACGCGCTGATGTACGGCATGATGCCGAGCGCGAAGATCGACATCTGCTCGAGCGCACCGCCCGAGAACATGTTGAAGAGCCCAAGGAAGCTGCCCGACCCCTGATTGACGATCTTCGCCATGATGGCGCGGTTCACGCCGGGCGTCGTCACGAACGCGCCGATGCGGTACACGGCCAGGAGCGTGATCGTATAGAGGATCCGCTTGCGAAGCTCCGGGATCTTACCGATATTGCCGAATCCGGACGCCATGGCTCGTCCCTCCTAGTCCGCCACGATTTCGGCGGAGCCGCCCGCCTTCTCGATCTTCTCCTTCGCGGAGGCCGAGAACTTCGCGGCGCGGACCACCAGCTTCTTCGTGAGCTCGCCCTCGCCGAGGATCTTGACGGCGCGCTCGCGGCGCGGAACCAGCCCGGCCCCCTGCAGCGCGCCGAGGTCGATGGTCCCCGCTGGGAAGCGAGCCTCCAGATCGCCCACGTTCACCGCGAACACCTCCTTGCGGAAGGGGTTCTTGAACCCCTTCTTCGGGAAGCGCCGCTGCATGGGCATCTGGCCGCCCTCGAACCCGAAGCGCGCGCCGTGATGGCCGGTGCGGGCCTTTTGGCCTTTCACGCCCTTGCCCGATTGCTCCCCGGTCCCCGAACCGGGACCGCGGCCGATACGCTTTCGGTTTCGGGTCGCGCCCTTCGGGCCCTTGAGAGTGTGGAGCGTGGTTCCCATCGTCGTTCTCGCTTTTTGAATTTGATGAAACGTAAAGAGTGGTCTGCGGTGGCTGCCCTCGGCCGCACGCGGCCGATGCCCCGCGGGTCAGGGACTATTTTTCGGCTTCGACGCGAACCAGGTGAGAAACCGAGCGCAGCATGCCACGGACCGAAAGGTTGTCCGGAAGGATCGAGGTATGCCACATCTTGCGCAATCCGAGCGCGCGAATGGTCTGCTTGTGCTGCTCCGGGCGGTTGATGCCGCTTCGGATGAGGGTGATCTTCAGCTTCTTGGCCACGATGTTTCTCCTTGTCGCCTTCGGTCGCCGCCGCCCGCGCTAGGCGCGAATCTCTTCCAGGGTCTTGCCGCGCGCGGCCGCGAAGTCGTTGGCGCTGCGCAACTGCTGAAGGGCGTCGACCGTCGCGTGAATGACGTTGTGCGGGTTCGACGTCCCGATGCACTTCGTGAGGATGTCCTGAACGCCGGCGACCTCCAGCAACGGTCGCACCGCGCCGCCGGCGATGACGCCAGTCCCGGCGCTGGCCGGGCGCAACAGCACCGAGCCGGAGCCGAAGTGCCCCTGCACCTCGTGGGGAATGGTGCCGCCTACCAGCGGAATCTTGAACAGGTTCTTCTTGGCCTGCTCGGTGCCCTTGCGAATGGCCTCCGGGACCTCGTTCGCCTTACCCAGCCCCGCGCCCACGTAGCCGCGCTGATCTCCCACCACCACGAGCGCCGAGAACGAGAATCGCCGGCCGCCCTTGACGACCTTGGCGACCCGGTTGATGAACACCACGTTGTCGACGAGCTCGCCAATGTCTTCGAAATTGATTGCCATGTTTTCCTTGAGCGCTCCCTCTAGACCTTGTAGCTAGAACTTCAAACCGGCTTCGCGGGCCCCGTCGGCCAGGGCCGAGACACGCCCGTGGTACTTGTAGCCGGCGCGATCGAATACCACCTTGTCGATGCCCTTCTCCAGACACTTCTTGGCAACAGCGGCGCCGACCTGCTTGGCGCGCTCCTTCTTGGGAGCCTTCAGCGCCCGCAGCACCTCTTCGATGTCCGTGGCCGACACCAGCGTCTTCTGGTCGAGGTCGTTGATCACCTGCGCGTAGATGTGCCGCGTGCTGCGGAACACCGCCAGGCGAGGACGCTCGCTGGTGCCGTTGATCCGCTTGCGCAGCGATCGATGGCGCTTCTTCCGGCTTTCTTTCTTGTTCAACATGTGTCTGCTCTCCGTGGACCGGCGGCGGGTTAGCCGCCGCTCGTGGCGCCAGCTTTACCGACCTTGCGCGTGATGACTTCCTCGACGTACTTGACCCCTTTGCCCTTGTACGGCTCGGGCGGACGCAGCTCGCGCACCTTGGCCGCCGTCTGCCCGAGCACGTCGCGATCCGAACCCGTCAGGATCAGGCGGTTCTTGTCCACCTTCGCCGCCACGCCCTTCGGCAGCTTGAAGATGACGGGGTGCGAGTAGCCGAGCGACATGGTGACCGCGTCGCCGCTGACCTCGGCGCGATAGCCGACGCCGTTGATCTCGAGCTCGCGGGTCCAGCCATCGGTGACGCCCTTGACCATGTTGGCCAGGTGCGCCCGCATCAGGCCGTGCTTCGCTCGATTTTCGCGGGAGTCGTCGGCGCGCTCGACGGTGAGCTTGCCAGCCTCGACCTTGAAGCTGACGCCGGAGGGCATGGCCCGGCTGAGCTCGCCCTTCGGCCCCTTGACCGAGACCTTGCCGGGGCTCGGCGACACGGTGACGCCCTTCGGCAAGGGCAATGGCTTTCGTCCGATCCTCGACATCACCACACCTCGCAGAGGAGCTCGCCGCCCACGCCGGCCTTGCGGGCGGCGCGATCGGTCATGAGACCGCGGGAGGTCGAGAGGATGGCGATCCCCAGCCCGGAGCGGACCTTTGGAATGGCGTCCTTGGCAACATACGTGCGCTGCCCGGGTCGCGAGCGCCGGCGCATCTCGGTGATGGCGTTCTTGCGCGGGTCGGCCCAGCGCAGGCGCACCACCAGCTCGGGGAAGGTGCCCGTCTCCCTGACGTCGTAGCCGTTGATGAAGCCCTCGTCCTTCAGCACGTCCGCTATGCGGACCTTGAGCTTTGACGAAGGCGCCACCACCTCGGCGTGCCGAGCCATGATGGCGTTGCGAATTCGCGCGAGAAAATCTGCAATCGGGTCAGTCATGTTTCCTCACCTACCAGCTCGATTTGATGACGCCCGGGATGTCGCCCCGCAAGGCGAGCCCACGAAAACAGATGCGGCACATTTCGAACTTTCGCAAAAATGCGCGCGAACGCCCACACTGCTTGCATCGATTCCGGTGACGAACCCGCCACTTCGGCGGCTTACGGTGCATGTCGACGGTTTTTGCCATGATTACGTCCTGAACGGCATTCCCAGGTGGCGCAGCAACGCGCGACCCTGCTCGTCGGTGCGAGCATTGGTGGTGAAAGTGATGTTCATACCCTTCGGCTTGTCCATCCGCTCGTAGTTGATCTCCGGGAAAATGATGTCCTCGCGAACGCCGAGCGTGTAGTTGCCGCGACCGTCGAACGCCTTGGGGGAGACGCCCTTGAAGTCGCGCACCCGCGGCAGCGCGAAGTTGACCAGGCGATCGACGAACTCGTACATCTGATCGCGCCGCAACGTCACCATGACGCCGATCTTCTGGCCCGCGCGTAGCTTGAAGATGGCGATGGACTTCTTCGCCTTCGTCACCACTGGCTTCTGCCCGGTGATCGCCGCCAGCTCCTCCACCGCCGTATCGAGCAGCTTGGGGTTGGTGACCGCCTCGCCGAGGCCCATGTTGATGGTGACCTTGTCGAGGCGCGGGACCTCCATCACGTTGCTGAAGCTGAACTCCTGCTTCAGCTTCGCGCGGATCTCCGTGTCGTAGAGCTTGCGGAGCCGCGACGGGCCGTCGCGACGGACCCGGTCCTCGGCGACGGCCGCCACGCTGCCGCTGCCGCGCTTGCCGCCACCCTTGGCCTTCGATTCGGCGCGCGCCGCCTTCTTCTTCGCCGCCTCGGCTTCCTGCTCGGGCGTCAGCGCCGGGCGCTTCTTGTCGGTTTTGTCAGTTGTCTCGGCCATGTCGTCTTCCCGTCTGCGCTGCCATTACTTGTTACGACGTCTCGAAGGCGGTGCCGCACTTCACGCACACGCGCCGCTTCTTCTGATTGCCGTCGAGCTCGTGCTTCGCCCGGCGCGGCGCGCTGCACTTGGCGCACCACAGGGCCACGTTCGACGCCGGCAAGCCGGCTTCCTTCTCCACGATGCCGCCGCGCGGGCTCCGTTGCGTCGGCTTGGTGTGCCGCTTGACCATGTTGATCCGTTCGACCAACACTCGGTTCTTCGCGGTCGCCAGGCGAAGAACGCGACCGCGCTTGCCCTTCTCCTTGCCGGCGACGACGACGACCTGATCGCCCTTGCGAACGTGCATCACAGAACCTCCGGAGCGAGCGAGATGATCTTCATGAACTTCTTGGCCCGCAGCTCGCGCGCGACGGGCCCGAAGATGCGGGTTCCGATCGGCTCGTTGTCCTTGTCCACCAGCACCGCCGAGTTCACGTCGAAGCGGATGTACGAGCCGTCTTGCCGCGAGACCTCCTTGCGGGTGCGAACGATGACGGCCTTGGCCACGTCACCCTTCTTCACCTTGGCGTTGGGGATCGCCTCCTTGATGGAAACCACGATCACGTCGCCGAGCGACGCGTACTTGCGCTTGGTGCCGCCCAAGACGCGGATGCACATCAGCTTCTTCGCGCCCGAGTTGTCGGCCACGTCGAGAGTTGTCGTCGTCTGAACCATATTCGTCCGTGAGGTTGGGAGCCGAAGTTCCCGCTCACGCCTCCTGGGGGCGCTCGATCAGTTTTTCCACGCGCCAGCGCTTGTCGCGGGAAAGGGGGCGCGCCTCGACGATCAAGACGCGGTCGCCCACCTTGTACTCGTTCTTCTCGTCGTGAGCCTTGTACTTCTTCCGGCTCGTCATGAACTTGCCGTACTTGGCGTGGGACAGCCGGCGCTCGACCAGCACGACGCGCGTCTTCTGCATCTTGTCGCTGGTCACCACCCCCACCAGCTCTCGGCGGCGCGACACCGCGCGACCGCTCGCCTCTTGATTCGTTTCAGCCTCGGCCACGATTACTTCTCCTTACCGGATGGGACAGATGAGGGGGACGGGGACGCGGCGCCGCCGGCGGCGCGAAGCTTCTCGGAGAGGACGGTGTTCACCCGAGCGATGTCGCGGCGGGCGTGACGCAGCAACATGGTGTTCTCCAGCTGGTTCGTCACCTGCTTCATTCGGTGCTTGAAGATGTCCTCTTGCAACTTCTTCACGGTGCGACGGAGCTCGTCCGGCTCGTTGCCCCGCAGGTCCTTGGCGGTGAGCTGGCTCATAGGATTTGCTCCCGAGCGACAACGCGGGTCTGAACCGAGAGCTTGTGCTCCGCGAGGTGAAACGCCTGGCGCGCCAGCGTCTCGTCGACGCCCTCGAGCTCGTACATCACGCGCCCGGGGCGAACCACGGCCACCCATTCCTCCGGGTTGCCCTTGCCCTTACCCATGCGGGTCTCGGCCGGCTTCTTCGACAGCGGCTTGTCGGGGAAGATACGGATGTACAGCTTTCCGCCGCGCTTCACGTGACGCGAGATCGCGATACGGGCCGCCTCGATCTGGCGCGACGTCACGAAGCCACAAGACAGCGCCTGCAGGCCGTACTCCCCGAACGCGACCGTGGTCGCGCCCTTGGACTGGCCGCGCATCTTGCCCTTCATTTGCTTGCGCCATTTGACTTTCTTGGGAGCGAGCATCGTTCGTCAGCCTTTCTACGCGAGCTTTTGACCGCGCTGAGGAAGCACCTCGCCGCGGAAGATCCAGCATTTGACGCCGATGGCGCCGTAAGTCGTGTGCGCCTCGGTGAACCCGTACTCGATGTCGGCCCGCAGCGTGTGCAGCGGCACGCGACCCTCGTGGTACCACTCGTAGCGCGCCATCTCGGCGCCGCCCAGGCGGCCAGAGCAGGCGAGGCGGATACCCTTCGCGCCGAACTTCATGGCGGTCTGCACGGCCTTCTTCATGGCGCGCCGGAACGCCACCCGGCGCTCGAGCTGCGTGGCGACGTTCTCCGCCACGAGCTGGGCGTTGGTCTCGGCCTTCCGGACCTCCTGGATGTTCAGGAACACCTCGTTCGTGGTCAGCGCCTGGACCTCCTTCTTCAAGGTCTCGACGCCGGCGCCGCGCTTCCCGATGACGATACCGGGGCGGGCGGTGAAGATGTTGATCTTGACCTTGTTGGCGGCGCGCTCGACCTCGACCGCCGAGACGCCGGCGTGCCCGAGCTTCTCCTTGACGAACTTCTTCAGCCGCACGTCCTCGTGCAACCACTTCGCGAAGTCCTTCTCGGAGTACCACTTCGAGGTCCAGCCGCGGATCACGCCGAGGCGAAAGCCTACCGGATGTGTCTTCTGTCCCATGTCTTCGACCTTTTCCTTGGGTTCCTAAGAGGCCACGTCGACGACAACGGTGACGTGCGAGGTCCGCTTGTTGATTCGGTTGGACCGCCCCATCGAACGGGGCATGAAGCGCTTCTGCACCGGACCGCAGTCGATGGCGACCTGGGTCACCACCAGCGTGTCGGCGTCGGCCTTGTCGTTCTCCGATGCGTTCGCGATTGCGGACCCGAGCACCTTGTGGAGCATGTCGGCGGCCTTGCGGCGCTGGGCGCGAAGGATCGACAGCGCCTCGGCCACGGGCCGGCCGCGGATCATGTCCGCCACGACGCGGACCTTGCGGGGGGACTCACGAAAACCTCTCAAAACGGCGCGTGCCATGGGGTAAGTCCTTTCCTACTTCTTCGCCGGGGCGGCGGGGGCCGCGCCGGGACCGCTGGCGGCCTTGCGATCGCCCGAGTGCCCGTGGAACGTCCGGGTGGGCGAGAACTCGCCCAGCTTGTGGCCGACCATGTTCTCGTTGACGAACACGGGCACGAACTTCTTGCCGTTGTGAACCGCGAAGGTCAGGCCCACCATCTCGGGGATGATGGTCGAACGGCGCGACCAGGTCTTGAGGACCTTCTTCGACTTCTGCCGCTGCATGTCGACCACCTTCTTCATCAGGTGGGCATCCACGAACGGACCTTTCTTTATTGAACGAGCCATGGGTTCCCTCTCGCGCTTTCGTTACGACTTTTTGCCGCGGCGCTTGACGATCATGCGATCGGTCCGCTGGTTTTCACGGGTCTTGAGGCCCTTCGAGAGCTGGCCCCAGGGAGAACAAGGGTGGCGACCACCCGACGAACGACCCTCGCCGCCGCCCATGGGGTGATCGACGGGGTTCATGGTGACGCCGCGGTTGTGAGGACGGCGGCCGCGCCAACGGGTGCGCCCGGCCTTGCCGACGTGGACGCTGCCGTGCTCGATGTTGCCGACCTGACCGATGGTGGCCCGGCAATCGAGGTGGACGCGGCGAACCTCGCCCGACGGCAGCCGCACCTGGCCCCAGTCGCCCTCCTTGGCCATCAGCTGCGCGCCGACGCCCGCCGAGCGGCAGAGCTGGGCACCGCCGTTGATCTTCATCTCGATGTTGTGAATCGTGGTACCGAGCGGAACGAAGCGGATGGGCAAGTTGTTGCCAGGCTTGATGTCCGCGTGACGGGACGACGAGACCTTGTCGCCGACCTTCAACCCGTCGGGGGCCAGGATGTAGCGCTTCTCTCCGTCCTCGTAGTGCAGGAGCGCGAGGCGCGCCGTCCGGTTCGGGTCGTACTCGATGCTCGCCACCAGGGCCGGCACGCCGATCTTGTTGCGCTTGAAGTCGACGATGCGGAAGCGGCGCTTGTGGCCGCCGCCCCGGAAGCGCGAGGTGATGCGACCGTTGTTGTTGCGGCCACCCGAGCTGCTGGTCTTCTCGGTGAGCGCGCGGACCGGCTCGTTCCCCTTGGTCAGCTCGGAGAAGTCCGGCGAGACGCGACCGCGGCTACCCGGCGTGATGGGATTGTGTTGCCTGAGGCCCATGATCGTTTACACCCCTTCGAAGAATTCGACGTTTTGGCCGGCGGCGAGCGTGACGATCGCCTTCTTCCAGTGCGACGTGCGCCCGACGAATCGGCCCACGCGCTTCTCCTTGCCGCGCACGACGCTGGTGCGGACGTCGATGACGTCGACGTTCCACAGCTTCTGGACGGCGTGGCGGATCTCCACCTTGTTCGCGTCGCGGGCGACCTCGAACAGCAACTGCGACTTGATGGTGTCCGGATCGAGCTCGTCGCCCGCCTGGCCACCGGTCTCCTTCAGACGGGTCCCCTTCTCGGTCAGAAGCGGGCGCTTGATGATCTCTTCTGGTGAACGCATCGATCGCTCCTTCGCTCCTTATGCCGCTTCGGGGGCCGTCGCCTGGACGCGCGCCTCGATGGCGCGGACGGCGCCCTCGGTCATGATCAGGCCCTCGTGATCGAGGATGTCGTACACGTTCAACCCCTCGGGGGCGATATACTTCGACAGCGGCAGGTTCCGCGCCGACTTCGACAGCTGGACGTTCTCCTTGCCATCGACGACCACGGCGGAGGGAATGCCCAGCGCCTTCAGGATGCCCACGAGGCGCTTCGTCTTCGGCGCATCGAACGGCAGCTTGTCCAGCACGACCAGCTTCTTCTCCTGGACGCGCAGGGAGAGCGCCGACGCGAGGGCCGCCCGGCGGACCTTCTTCGGCACGGTGTAGGAGTAGTCGCGGGGATGCGGCCCGAAGACCTTGCCGCCGCCGACGTAGTTGGGAGCGCGGGTCGAGCCCTGGCGCGCGCTGCCCGTCCCCTTCTGCTTGTACGGCTTCTTGCCGCCGCCGCGCACGTGCTCGCGCGTCTTCGTCGCGTGGGTACCGGCGCGCTTCGCCGCACGCTGCGCGTTCACCACCTCCCACAGGAGGTAGTCTTTCACCGGCGCTCCGAAGACGGCGTCGGCGAGCTCGATGTTGCCCACCTTCTGGCCTTCGATGTTCATGAGGTCGATTTGCATGGCGATCTCTTTCGGGAGCTTTTGAGTCGTCTCGGGCGGGGGCTCAGGTCTTGATCTCGACGTCGACACCCGCCGACAGGTCCAGCTTCATCAGCGCGTCCAGCGTCTGCTGCGTGGGGTCCAGGATGTCGAGCAGGCGCTTGTGCGTGCGAATCTCGAACTGCTCGCGTGACTTCTTGTCGACGTGAGGAGAGCGCAGCACGGTGAACTTGTTGATCTTGGTCGGCAGCGGCACGGGGCCAGCGATGTTCGCGCCGGTCCGCTTCGCCGTATCGACGATCTCGCCCGCCGACTGGTCCAGCAGCCGGTGGTCATATGCCTTCAATCGAATTCGAATCTTCGGTGTCATGTGGGTCTCTTTTTCTCGAGCGGCTATTCCAGGATCTTCGTCACGACACCGGCGCCGACGGTCTTGCCGCCCTCGCGGATGGCGAAGCGCAGTCCCTCTTCGCAGGCGATCGGCGTGATGAGCTCGATCTCCAGGTTCACGTTGTCCCCCGGCATCACCATCTCCGCCCCCTCCGGCAACGTCACCAGCCCCGTCACGTCCGTCGTCCGGAAGTAGAACTGGGGACGGTATCCCTTGAAGAACGGCGTGTGCCGTCCTCCCTCTTCCTTCTTCAAAATGTAGATCTCCCCGCGGAACTTCTTGTGCGGCGTGATGCTCCCCGGCTTCGCAAGCACCTGCCCGCGCTCGATCTCTTCCCGCTTCGTCCCGCGCAGCAGCGCCCCGACGTTGTCCCCGGCGCGCCCCTCGTCCAGCAGCTTCCGGAACATCTCGATCCCCGTCACCGTCGTCTTCACGGTGTCACGGTACCCGACGATCTCGATCTCCTCTCCGACCTTCACCACCCCGCGCTCCACGCGCCCCGTCACCACCGTCCCACGGCCAGAGATCGTGAACACGTCCTCGACAGGCATCAGGAACGGCTTCTCGATCTCGCGCTTCGGCTCGGGGATGAAGCTGTCGCAAGCATCCAGCAGCTTCATGATCGACGGCTCACCGATCTCCGACGGGTCGCCCTCCAGCGCCTTCAGCGCGCTCCCGCGGATGATCGGCGTCGTGTCCCCCGGGTACTGGTACTTCGACAGCAGCTCGCGCAGCTCCAGCTCCACCAGGTCCAGCAGCTCCGCGTCCTCCT
>Ga0265314_10000192_pt1 | contig 91053 bp, 65 predicted proteins | sample 4126metaG_FD_203106 | JGI IMG/M metagenome (GOLD analysis project Ga0265314, IMG submission 203106) | Rhizosphere microbial communities from Carex aquatilis grown in University of Washington, Seatle, WA, United States - 4-1-26 metaG | ecosystem: Host-associated > Plants > Roots > Rhizosphere >...
TGGGGTATGCCGCTAGCCGCAGAGGATTACCCCTCCCCGAAATCTCCTCTCGCTTCGCTCAAGAAGATTTCGACCCTCCCTCAAGGGGAGGGTGAAATATTGGAATACTTCGAATCATTCGTCGTCCGCCGCACCGCGCGGGAGCCACTCGCCTACATCACCAGTCATAAGGAGTTCTGGAGTCTCGACTTCGAGGTCGGCCCCGACACGCTTATTCCTCGTCCGGAAACCGAGACGATCGTCGAGCAGGCGCTGACGCTTTTGCCGGATCGTGCGGTGCCGCTGGATGTCCTCGATCTCGGCACGGGCACGGGCTGCCTGTTGATTGCATTCTTAAAGGAATTTCCGAACGCACGAGGCTTAGGCATTGATCTCTCAGAAAAAGCCTGCGCCGTTTCCCGACGAAATGCAGCCCGTCACGAGCTTGGGGACCGCTGCGAGATCCGCGTCGGAGATTGGGCCGCGACGGTCACCGGCCCCTTCGATGTGATCCTGTCGAATCCGCCCTACATCCGGACCCCCGACCTGGCGGGCCTCGAGCCGGAAGTGGTTTGCTATGAGCCGGTCTCGGCTCTGGATGGCGGGCCGGACGGACTCGATGCTTATCGCGTCCTGGCGCCAGAATTGGTGCGCCTGCTGCGTCCGGGTGGGCACGCGCTGGTTGAGATCGGTGCGGGGCAATCCGGTGAGGTGGCGGCACTGATGCTCCAGGCCGGACTTGAAGTTGTGCGCATCGCCCCCGATTTGGCAGGTATTCCGCGGGTGTTGACGGTGCGGCGCATTGCTTAGGTCGATCGGCCGCTGCGAAATAAGTATTGGAAATTTAAGGGAGAAAGGCTAGCGTCCCGGTCCGGGGACAGGGTTCCCGCCTGACGGCCGATAATATGATGGCCGACGTGGCGGACAGGATGCGTAGGTCGCATCCACCTTGGGACAAAGCGAAAGACAAACTCTAGATGTACCAAATGCAACGCGTCACGCGCGCATCCTCGCGTGCTGGACGGCTGAGATCACCAATCAGTGTGACGGAGTGAGTCCGTCCGAATACAAAGGGGCAAATGTGAAGCGCTCGAGGAGAGGCGGCCGCAGGCCGCAAAACGGTCATAACGGACATATGGGCGGCGGGAACGGCGGCGGCGGCGGTGGCGGCCACAACCCCAATCGCACCTTCGATTCCAGCGGCCCCGAGATCAAAATCCGCGGCTCGGCCTCGCACGTGTACGAGAAGTACCTGCAGCTGGCGCGCGACGCCAACGCCTCCGGCGACCGGATCATGGCGGAGAACTATCTCCAGCACGCCGAGCACTATTTCCGCATCCTGGCGGTGTCGCAGGCGCAGCAGCAGCAATACCAGCAGCAAAATCCGCAGGCCCCCCAGAACCCGCAACAGAACCCGCAGAACAATGGCGGCCAGTACCGTCAGCCGAACGGCGCGGGCGAGCAGCCCTTCGTCCAGCAGCCGGGTGCGCCGTCCAGCGGACCCTCCTTCTCCCTGACCGAAAATCAGGAAGAAGGCGACGAAGACGACGGCGAAGAGGCCGACACGCAGGAATAGGCCGCGCCAAAGCAAGACCTTCACCTCGCCCCCGCAAGGGGGAGAGGTCGTGGCGTGCGGTGCGCGACGCGGGTGAGAGGGTTCCTCAAGCTTGAACGCCGGCGACAAAGAGCCGAATGCTCAGCGCTCGAGCGGATTCGAGGACGCGCGCTCCGGGCAACTAATTAAGCACAAGCCGACTCAGCGCCCCGGTCACCCGTGGAGACGAGCACACGCAAGTGCTCGTTCAGCAAAGCACAACATCATCTCCGTAGTCAGACATTCTAGACGCTCTAGACGCTCGCGCGATGTCCAGGATGCTCCATTACTCGCCGATCACTGCACCCTGCAAAGACAGCACTGTACCGGGCGCAATGTCGGCTTTTGATGTATCGTAGACACAGAAGGTTAGATCAGGATTGAGCCAAGGTGACCGCGGCTTTGTCTGGTGCCACACGGCGGGAACCGCGCGAGCCGTCTTTCCTGCTGCCAATCTTCGTGCCGCATCAGGCGTTGGGGCTTCCGCCCACACGGCCTCGTTTATCGCCGAGAGCGCCCAAGCGGGGTCGGATAACTTAATGGGATTGGGGTCGAGTCGATAAACCGCCATCACATTGCCTCACCATTTATCTATCTACGTGCGTCCTTTCCCAACGCGGCGCCTCGTACGGTGCCCTAGATGCGGACGCCGTCTAGACGCTGTTCGCGCGCGACGCTGTCGAGCCGCCGCCACCGCCCTTCGTTCGGCCACCTGCATTCCCAGAACACCCATCCGTTGACGGAGTTCTTTGTTATCGCTGTCGCGGCTTCGGACGGGCTATTCATTACTCTGCCGTTGAGCAACAGCTTGTTGCCCTCGACTTTTGCCGAATACGTCGTGCCTTTATACATGGCGCGGAATTCGGTCCCGTTCGGAAACAAAACGCCCTTAGAAGTCCAGCCCTGTAACGGAGAAGGTGACCTCGCATTCTCCGTCGCCCGTTGGCGCGGCAATTTCAGGAGCTGCCGAATGACATCGTTGTATGTCGTTTCTTCCGTTTCTCGCCGGGCCGTCAGCTGCTTAAACACTTCAAAATCCACCTCAACTGTCGCCATCATACACCTCCGTAGGCACTATAGTGCGTTAAGTACTGTAGTACTTATAGTACTTTCAGCGTCTCGGAGTCAAGAGCATTACATTGCATCTCAGCCATAAGCCTCGAGGCCTCGCAAATCTGCATTGCTGCTCACTCGGGACTGGGGGCGACTCGAAATGGCGCAAAGCAAACACAGCAACCCCCACCCGGAGCGCATCGTGTTCCCTGCGAGCGAGCGGTGAAGGTTTGGCTTTGGCGCAAGGTTGGCCCGCTTGCAGACGGCAGGTTTGAAATCACCACAGGACATTCGCGCAGCGTTTAAGCGGACTGGTTTGGCGATGGAGCGCAAATGTCCGCGCCGCCCGTTTGGAACAATTCGAGTTCTCTCATTAAATCGCACGTGTCCGCTCGCCCGCCTCTTGAACGGGCGCGGTCGCTGCCCACATCCATGCAATGGACCGCGGACGTGCAAACCGGCGGCAGCGTGCGTGTATCGCATATGCCGTACCTGGAGTACCTGTCCCCACGCCCCACAGGCTCTTTGATATTGTCGGATTGGAAAAACACGTCGCTGCAAACAGGGCACACGTTTGCGCGTTGTTTTGACGGTGGCGGACGTCGAAGAGCGCTGCCGCCACCCCCGAAAAATCGATAACGAATGTACCGCTGATGCAGCTTAGGGCGCCCTGATGCAGCTTCATGTCGTCCGCCAAGCAAGGCGAAAAGCGTGGCGCCTCAGGCGGATAACGCCCAAAACACCGAGTTGAATTGCAGTTTTCTTTTTCTACGGGGGGCCAGCCGGGAAACGCCCATCGCCTCAGCCAAACCCAGCATTTTCCACCCGCTGCGTTCGACCCGGCGCCGCACGGGCCTTGTCCTTTTGCCAACCAATTCCCACATATCCTGCCGGGTGCAGCGCCCCGGGAGCGCAATCGGAAAAGTGCGTAAGCGGTTTTCCGGCAAATTGCGCGACCAATCAGTAAAGTGGGGCTGTACCGTATTTACACGGACTCGTCCTAGGCTGCCGCGCGCGGGGCCGGGGCGTGGGCTTGAGAGGCAGAGATGGATATCGAGAAATTCACCGAACGGGCGCGCGGGTTTATACAGTCCGCCCAAGGGTTGGCGCTGCGCTCCAACCACCAATATTTCACCCCGGAACATTTGCTGAAGGTCCTCATCGACGATGAGGAAGGTTTGGCTGCGCGTCTGATCGCTGCGGCCGGGGGCAAGCCTGAACAGGTGCGGGACGGCGTGGCTCACGCGCTCGCCAGGTTGCCCAAAGTGGAAGGCTCCGGTTCGGGGCAGGTCTACCTTTCCCCCGAAACCGCACGGCTGTTCGAGGCGGCCGAGCAGGCGGCGAAGAAGGCGGGCGACAGCTTCGTGACGGCGGAATATCTCCTGCTGGCGCTTGCATTGGCAGCCGGCACGGATTCCGCAAAGCTCATCAAGGACGCCGGCGCCACGCCCCAGAAGCTGAACAAGGCGATCGCGGATTTGCGCAAGGGACGGGCGGCCGACAGCGCCACCGCCGAGAACGCCTACGACGCCTTGAAGAAATATACCCGCGACCTCACCGAACTTGCCCGCAACGGAAAGCTCGATCCGGTCATCGGCCGCGACGAGGAAATCCGCCGCACGATGCAGGTACTTTCCCGCCGCACCAAGAACAACCCGGTGCTGATCGGCGAACCTGGAGTCGGCAAGACGGCCATCGCCGAAGGATTGGCGCTGCGCATCGTCAACGGCGACGTGCCGGAAAGCCTTCGAGACAAGCGATTGATGTCGCTCGACATGGGCGCACTGATCGCCGGTGCGAAGTATCGCGGCGAATTCGAGGAACGGCTGAAGGCCGTATTGAACGAGATTACCGCCGCCGAAGGCAAAGTGATCCTGTTCATCGACGAGATGCACACGCTGGTCGGCGCGGGCGCCGGGGAAGGCGCGATGGACGCCTCCAATCTTCTGAAACCTTCGCTGGCGCGGGGCGAGCTGCATTGTATTGGCGCGACCACGCTCGACGAATACCGCAAGCACATCGAAAAGGATGCGGCGCTGGCGCGGCGCTTCCAACCGGTGTTCGTCTCGGAGCCGACGGTGGAGGACACGATCTCCATCCTGCGCGGGCTGAAGGAAAAATACGAAGTCCATCACGGCGTGCGCATCACCGATTCCGCCATCGTCGCGGCGGCAACGCTGTCCAACCGCTATATCACCGACCGCTTCCTGCCCGACAAGGCCATCGACCTGATGGATGAAGCGGCGAGCCGTCTGCGCATGCAAGTCGATTCCAAGCCGGAAGAGCTTGACGAACTCGACCGGCGGGTCGTCCAGCTCAAGATCGAACGCGAGGCGTTGAAAAGGGAAACCGACAAGGCATCGAAGGACCGCCTCGCCGCGCTCGAAACCGAGCTTGCCGATCTCGAACAGAAGGCCACGTCGCTCACCGCGAAATGGCACGAGGAGAAGAAATCCGTCCAGGACGTGCAGGGCCTGAAGGAAAAGCTCGACAAGGCGCGGCAGGATGCCGAGATCGCCCAGCGCCGCGGCGATTTTGCGCGCGCCGGCGAACTCACCTATGGCGTCATTCCAGATCTCGTCCGCAAACTGAAGGCGATCGAGGAAAAGCAGAATACTGCGCTGGTGAAGGAAGCCGTGACGCCGGAGCATATCGCGGGCATTGTCTCGCGCTGGACCGGCATCCCCGTCGATAAGATGCTGGAAGGCGAACGCGACAAGCTCCTCAAGATGGAACAAGCGCTGGAAGCGCGCGTCGTCGGCCAGAGCGAAGCCGTGCGTGCGATTTCCAATGCCGTGCGGCGTGCCCGGGCAGGGCTGCAGGATCCCAACCGCCCTATCGGCTCGTTCCTGTTCCTGGGTCCTACCGGTGTCGGCAAAACCGAACTCACGAAAGCGCTCGCCGCATTCCTGTTCGACGACGACAACGCCATGGTTCGCATCGACATGAGCGAGTTCATGGAGAAGCACGCGGTCGCCCGCCTGATCGGCGCGCCGCCGGGCTATGTCGGCTACGAGGAAGGCGGCGTGCTCACCGAAGCGGTGCGGCGCCGGCCTTATCAGGTGATCCTGTTCGACGAAGTCGAAAAAGCCCATGCCGACGTCTTCAACGTGCTGCTGCAGGTTCTGGACGACGGCCGCCTTACGGACGGGCAGGGCCGCACGGTCGATTTCAAGAACTCGGTCATCATTCTGACCTCGAATCTCGGCACGGAATTCCTCACCGGCGAAGATACGCGGGCTGCCCGCGCACAGGCGATGGCGGCCGTGCGCGCCCATTTCCGTCCGGAGTTCCTCAATCGGCTGGACGAGATCATCCTGTTCAACCGCCTGTCGCGGGTGAACATGGACAAGATCGTCGACATCCAGATCGTGCGGCTGCAAAAGCTGCTCGCCGACCGCAAGATCGAGATAGAACTCGACGCCAAGGCGCGCGAATGGCTGGCCAGCGCCGGTTACGATCAGGTCTATGGCGCGCGACCGCTGAAGCGCGTCATCCAGCGCCGCTTGCAGGATCCGCTGGCCCAGCTGCTGCTTGAAGGAAAAATCGCCGACGGCGCACACGTGAAGGTCGGCGTGGGCAAAAAAGGCCTCACGCTCAACGGTCAGGAATTCGCCGTGCCGTCGGACGATTTCGACGTCGATCAGCTACCGAGCAAGGCGGTGCACTGATTGCGTTTGTTTCCGTCAGCCTAACGGCAGGACTGTCTTTCCAAAGGTCGCGTTGGTCACGATCGCGAAGCTTCCGTACATGGCCAGGGTGCCGCACACGAGGCCCATCCAACCGCCCAGATGCGACAGTTGCGGCATGGCGTAGAGCGCACCAGCCCCGAGCAGGAAGAACGTGACCCACAAGGTCAGGAAAATCAGAAAGAGCGCCCGGGAAAGCCTGAACGTGCTCACCCACATGTAGAGCGTGAAAACGCCCCACAGCAGCAGGGCCGCGCCGATGGTGGTGCCGGCGTCTTTGAGATCGAGCACGCCGTTGTGTCCGAGGATCAGAAGGAGAGCGAACCACCACCAGAACGCGCCGTAGCTCAGGAACGCGGTCATTCCGAAGGTGTTTCCGGATTTGACCTCAAGCAGACCCGCAATGATCTGAATCGTCCCCCCAAATGCTATGGCGAGAGGGATCACGACGTTCTCTCCGCCTGCCGGCAGCAATCCGGCATTGATCAGGCTCAAAAGAACAGTCGTCAGACCAAACCCGACCAACCCGAGTGCCGCAGGATTCGCCGCGGGCGCAGTTTCACCGGCCATATAATCCTCCCCATAGATTTGTCTGCATTTTGCAGGCGTTGCGCCAAACTGCCAAGATTCGGCAGCTGGCAACAAACGCTAATTGGTGACGCTACCGTCACGAATGAGGCGGGAAGCTGTGCTTTGCGCTATTTCGCTTTGGCCTGACGCAGATCGCCGGAGATGTCCGCAACCTTGGTCTCCAGCTTGGTGGAAGCCATCACGGAATCGATGTGCAGGCGTTCGCTGAGATACGCGCGCAAATCGCGGCCTGCGAGCTTGCGGCCCTGTGCGATTTTCACCTTGGTTGGATTGACCTGCTGTCCGTTGATTTTGATTTCGTAGTGCAGATGCGGGCCGGTCGCCATGCCGGTCATGCCGCTGTACGCGATGATCTGCGCTTGGCGGACGTGCGAGCCTCTATGGATACCCGGCGCAAACCGCGACAGGTGCCCATAACCGGTTGCATAACCGTTGCCGTGATTGACGGAAATGAAATTGCCGTAACCGTTTTCCCAACCCTCGGTCGTGACCGTGCCCGCGCCTGCGGCCATCACCGGTGTGCCGATCGGCACGCCGAAATCCACGCCCTTGTGCATCCGGCTGTAGCCGAGGATCGGGTGGAACCGCATCCCGAAACCCGAGGTGATGCGCGCGCCGTCAACCGGCGTCTTCATCAGCATGCCTTTGGCGCTCTGGCCGTGGGCGTCGAAATAGTCGGCCGGCTGGTTGGGATCCGGCTGATAGCGGTAAAGCGCGATCTCGTGCCCGCCCAACGTCATCATCGCGTAGGAAATATTGCCCTGTCGCGCGGGCTGACCGTCAGGCGTGTAATAATAATCGTAGTAGACCTCGTAGGAATCGCCGGGGCGGATGTCGCGCTGGAAGTCCACCTTGTACGAGAACATCTTGATCATCTCGACGACGACGTCGGCGGGGATACCGGCCTGCATAGCGGAAAGATAAAGGCTGGAGTTGATCGTTGCACCCGCACGGTGCACATGCGGGACGAGCTGCTTGACCGTGTCGTTGGCGCCGAAAGTTCCGTCGGCAGCGCGCGTGACGGAAATGTCGTGCTCGATCGTCGGGGAAAATTTGATGGACAACAGCTGTGCAACCGGCGGCTCAGATGCGGCTTGCGTGTTCGCGAGATCACCGCTGACATAGCTGCGAGACTTCGCGTTCGTGAAGACGTTGACGGCACCGGCGTTATCGGATTGGTCGGGCTGCTTGGCCGTATTGAACGTCAGGTCGAACGATTGCCCGGCGCGCAGACTGCGCGGATTGTAGACTTTCGCTAGCGCGGTAATCGCCGCATTGGCGTCGTCGGCCGAAATACCTGAATCTTCCAACGCGCCGGCGAGTGTGTCGCCGGAATCGAGTGTGATCGTGTGCGTCTCCACGCCCGGGTTGGGATTGGCGTTATCGGCTTCCTCGGCTGCCAGGGCGTCGCTTATTTGATTCGGCGCGGCCGCAGCGGTTTTGGTTTTGTCGGTGCCTTGCGTTCCCAAGGTCGCGTACAGCGCGCCACCACCGGTCTTCACCAGTTCTTGGAACAAGGCGTAGGGCAGGAATTCGTGAGCTGCGGTTTCGAACCCTCGAGAATTCGCAGGGGGCATCGTCCCCAAGGCGAGCCACGCGATAGATCCGGCAATTACGGCAGTTAAGGACGTCGAAACGAAAGCCCAGCGGCCATCGGGGGTGGATAGAACAGAGGCCATTTTTCCCATGGCCCCGGTCTCGGGTTCGAATGACAAAGGCGTCGGCTCGTATCGACCGTCCACGATGACTCCTCGGCTATGATTTCGCAGATTCATGCAAAGCCCCAGCCCAGATCTGCTCGCTGGCGAACCGGCAACCCCACGCATATAGCCCGAGGCTATACTGAGGCGTCAATCATTACCGGCGTGTTAATGATACCAGGCCCCGTTTATGGACAAATAGTTGCGCCAATTTGCGAATCTCGGGATCCGCAATTCCATAAGAAGCAATTTGTAGGCCACAAATGGATCGCGGCCCATGGGACATCTTGCCCATGAGCCGCGCCGCATCGTCCTTAACTCGGGGGGGTCAGAGCCGGACGAGAAGACCTTCGGCGATGCGCCCATGAAGCCAGCCGATCCCGCGGGCCATGTGCAGCACCACGAAGAACAGAAGCAGTCCGATCAACGCCGCCACGATCAGGCCCGGCGCCGTGTGCATCATATGATCGAGCCACGGAACGTCGCCGATCTGGATATGGCTGTGGTTGGTGATGAGGGAATAGATCGAGCCACCCGCAACACCGAGCGACACGGACAGTCCGACAACGCCCAACACAAAATAGACGACGCCGAGCGGCAGCATCAGGATGAGATAGAACATCGACGTCCAGGTCCGCAAATCAAGCAGCGCTTCCTTGATGCGCGTCCAGATGGACTCGTCCGGCGCCGCGGGCGAGGGCATGCGGCGCGGCATGCGTACGCCAAGCAGGCTCTCGACGATGCGTCCTTCCACATGGCTAAGCATCCGGATCGAGCCGATGAAAAGCAATGCAAAGGGAATACCGAGGATCAGGATTGCGAATCCGGCCGTCAACGAGATTCCGGTGATCGTCCACGTGAAGTAGAAAATGCCGGTGACCAGCGACAGAAGCATATAGAGCAGCGCGCCGTAGGTTCGCGGGTCGGAGATGACATTGAAGAAACCGTAGCGGCGATCGGCTGTCTGCTCCGGCTGGGGAAATGGTGTGGAAATCGTTGCTTCCATGTCGCGATACTCCTCTGCGATTTCTTGCGGCGACCCGTAGGTTTCCACCACGGTTGCCATGACGGTGGCTTCATCGAGCTCGGGGTTTTGTGCGATCTCGTTGTTCAGGTGTTCTTCGCAATCCGCCAGGGCGTCGGAGATCAGTCCGGGCGGAGCGCCTTTCAGCGCGCGACGTAATTGATCGAGATAGGCGCGAACCGTCTCAGGCGGTCGGTCTGAATTCATGAACCATCCCTCCGGTGCCGGCCTTGAGCGCGTCGTCGACGAACTCACGCATGTCGCGCCAGGCGTACTGCCATTCGCCGAGAGCTTGCCGTCCCTCGTCGGTGATATTGTAATATCGCCGTGGCGGACCGAACGCGGATGCTTCCACCCGGCTCTCCAGCAGCCCCAGCGCATTCAGCGAGCGCAGGACAGGGTAGATCGCACCCTGCTTGAAGATCAGTCCGCCTTCGCCCTCGGCCTTCACGGCTTTGGCGATTTCGTATCCGTACATCTCCCGACCCGCTTGAGCGAGCACGGCCAGGAGGACGAGCGATGAAAGCCCGGCCATCAGTTCCTTACGGAATTTGCGCGTGTACTGAGATTCGTCTGCCACTGAACGCGCCTTTCTTCCGCCCTCTCCAAACTATTACGAACTCATATCTAGCATGAACTTCACAATATGCAAGAGGGCACTGTAGCGAAGTTGAAAATAATTCGATTCGGCGTAGAAAATGGTTAACGGGGAGAAACTTTTGTTAAGTTTGAGGAGCACCTTATCCTCGTTCGGCAAACCGCGCGCATAATGGCCTGTCCATCCTCTTCGTTGCCTGGGTCTCTCAGGAGAGGGGGGAGGGGCCAAAGTAGAAATCAACCCTCGGCTGATTATGTTGTGAATTGAGGTACTTACAAAAAAGGACGGAGTTTCCCCTGAATCTCGACACCTATTTCGATCGCATCGCCTATGCGGGGCCGGTGCAGCCGGACCTTGCGACGCTGACGGCCCTGCATCGCGCGCACCTGCGGGCAATCCCGTATGAGAATCTCGACGTGCAGCTCGGCCGGCCCGTCACCATCGAGCGCGCGCCGATCTTCGAGAAGATCGTCACCGGAAAGCGCGGCGGCTGGTGTTACGAGATGAATGGCTTGTTCGGCTGGGCGCTGGACCAGCTAGGCTTTCGCGTGACGCGCTCCGCCGGCGCCGTGATGCGCGAAGTGAACGGCGCCGCCTCCGTCGGCAATCATCTGGTGTTGAAGGTGGAGCTGGAGGAGGGGACTTATCTCGCCGACGTCGGCTTCGGCGATGGATCGCTCGATCCCATTCGCGTGGTGCCAGGTCCGTTCGTCTCGGAAGGCTTCGACTTTGCGCTGTCGCATGGCGACGACGGATGGTGGCGTTTGCACAATCACAAGAGCGGCGGGGCGCCATCGTTCGATTTTGATTTGACGCCCGCCGACGAAACCCTGCTTGCCGCGCGCTGCGATTGGTTGCAGAGCGCGGCGGATTCCGTGTTCGTGCAGAATGCCGTCTGCCAACGGCACACGGCTGACGGCCTTATGGTCCTGCGCGGTCGCGTGCTGCGCCAGATCACGCCCAAAGGTTTCGATGATCGCGCCATCGAGGATGCAAGCGAATATGTTTCGGTGCTGGACGAGATCTTCGGACTACGGCTGCCTGATGCCGCATCGCTCTGGCCGCAAATCTGCGCTCGGCACGAAGTCGTCTTGGCGCAGCACGCGGCCAAGCTGGCCGCCGATTAGGCGCCGATGGCCTTTCGCGCGGTCAGGACCGCCGACGAACCCGCTTTGCCCTCGATGCGGGTTTCGGCAAATCCGCCATTTGCCAGCAGTTCGAATGCGCCTGCGATTTCCTGACCCGAGCGGCTGATCGGGTTGGGAAGCCATTTTGGTCCCGCTTTTTTGTGCGCGCGCAGGATCAACAACAGCAAGCCGCCCGGTTTGAGCACGCGGTGGACCTCGGCAATGTCGTGATCCGGGTTGCTCCAAAACTGGAACGAATGCAGCGCCGCTGCCTTGTCGAATGTCGCGTCGGGCCACGGCAACTCCGAGGCATCGCTTAAGCGCAGCTCGACGCGGCCCTTCTTGCGAAACTTCTTGGTGCGCCTTTCCGCCGTCTGCAGCATCAGGTCCGACGGATCGACACCGGCGATGAAACCGTTGCGTGCCGTCTTGGCCAGCTTTCTAACCAGCCGTCCCGTGCCGAAGCCGATTTCCAGGACGGAATCCGAGTTCTGTACATCGAGCCTGCGCAACGCAAATCTGTGCGCGCCGGCGTTGACCCGGTCCATGAACCAACCGAAGACGCGGCCTCGAAATCCGTGAGGACGCATCGACTGGCGCACCTTGCTAACCGCTTTGCTCATCCCGCTAGTCCCGGCGCCTCGTCGCGTACCATCTTCTCGACCCTTACATAATCCGTTTTTCCGGTGCCGAGGACCGGGACTTCTTTGACGTGGATAAGGCGGCGCGGCACCGCAAGTTCCGGCACCCCGTGGTTTTGCGCCCAGCCAAGAAGCTCCACGCGTTGGGCATCCGGGTTCGTCGTGACAAGCACGATCTGTTCACCTTTTCGCCCGTCGGGCAACGAGATCGCCGCATGACAGAAGTCCGGCCACATCGCGGACGCGCAGTTTTCTACCACCGCCAGCGAAACGGCCTCGCCACCGACTTTGGCGAAACGTTTCAGGCGGCCCTTGATGTGGATGAAGCCTTCGGCATCGATCGCGACGACGTCTCCCGTATCGTGCCAGCCGCCTTCCGGCGGAACGATCACGCCGGGATTCTCGGGTCTGATGTATCCGAGCATGACGTTCGGCCCTTTCAGGAAGAGCCGCCCGGCATTGGGAATTCCCTCTACGGGTTCGAGACGCGCCTCCATTCCGGCCATTAGGTGGCCGACCGTGCCGGGACGCATGGCGCCCGGCTGATTTGCGGCGGCGACGGGAGAGGTCTCCGTCACCCCGTATCCTTCGAGAAGCTCGATCGAATACTTCTTGCGCAGAAGCGCGCGCGTCTCGTCGCGAACCCGCTCCGCGCCGCACACGGCAAGCCGCAGCGAGCTCAAATCTCCCGGCTCGCCTGCGCGCGCATATTGCGACATGAACGTATCGGTCGAAAGCAGGATCGTTGCCCCCGTCGCCTTGACGCGACGCGATATCTCGCGTGGTTGCAGCGGCGTGGGGTGGAGCACCGTCTTCAGACCCAGGATCAGCGGCATCAGCACGCCGGCCGTCAATCCGAAGCAATGGAACGTCGGCAGCGGATTGAACATGATGTCGGTTGGATAAAGCGCGACGTGCAGACGCACTTGTTCGACGTTCACCAAAAGATTGAAATGCGAAAGTGCGACACCCTTCGGCGCACCCTCGGTGCCCGACGTGAACAAGATGACGGCCGGTTCCTCGTGTGCAGTGCGCCACGTTACGAGGCCTGGAACGAATTGGCCGATGCCCGCAACCGCCTTGTCCAAGATGGACAGGTTCTCGCGCACGTCCTCCAAATAGATAATCTCAGCCACCATCGAGAGTTCGGCGACCAACGCGTCCAGCTTGGCGAGTTCGATGAACTTGTGGGCCGTGACGATGCGCTTGACCTTGGCTGTGCGCAGCGCGCTCATCATCCCGGCCGCGCCGCCCGTAAAGTTCAGCATCGCCGGCACACGATCGAACGCAGACAGTGCGAAGTAGGTGACGACCGAGGCCGCGCTCGTTGGCAGCATGATCCCGACGGCTTCGCGCCGCTTCGTTCCTTTCTTCAGGGCATGGCCGAGTGCCAACGCACCACGCACGATGTCGTCGTAGGTCAGGACCCGTTCGTCGCCGTCCACCAAGGCTGGACGGCTGCCGCCATAGCGCGATCTGGCGTCGACCAGCGCCTGGAACACTGGCTTCCGAGTACGGACAATATCGAGCGGTACGATTTCTTCGCCCGATGCAGCGGCGACGGTAGCGATAGCCAATGGCTCCTCCCCTTGGGCTTGCGGGTCTCGTGCCCGCTCTTGGCCTTGTGACATACCCTAACGGAACCCGGCGATTTTCGGTAGAGCAACCCGTATGTGGACCCTACCATCCCAAAAGCCGCAGTGACGCACCGGTTGCGGTATCTTGCAGTCAACCATATTCAGGTCTCGGCCCGTATAATCTTCTCGACCATGCGATAATCCGTTTTCCCGTTGCCGAGCACAGGGACATTGTCGGTGTGGACAATACGGCGCGGCAGAGCGATCTCGGCCACACCGTGGTTTTGCGCCCAGCCCACCAGATCCCCGCGTTTGGCACCGGGATTTGTCGTCAGCAGGACGATTTGCTCACCCTTGCGCTCGTCGAAAACGGCAATCGCTGCATGGCTGTGGTCCGGCCACAGGGATGAGGCGCAATTCTCCGCCAGCTGCAGGGACACCGTTTCGCCGCCCACATTGGCAAAGCGTTTCAGACGGCCCTTGATGGAAATGTAGCCTTCCTCGTCGATCGAGACGACATCCCCGGTGTCGTGCCAGCCGCCTTCCACGGGCTGTATCACGCCGGGGTTCTCCGGCTTGATATAGCCGAGCATGACATTCGGTCCCTTCAGGAACAGCCGGCCCGCGTTTGGGATTCCCTCAGCCGGCTCCAACCGCGCCTCTATCCCCGGCAGGAGATGGCCGACAGTTCCCGGACGGCCGTCGCCTGGCTGGTTGGCCGCTGCGAACGGAGAAGTCTCCGTCAAGCCGTATCCCTCAAGCGGCGCAAGCCCGTGTTTCTTGTGTAGCAATCGGCGCGTTTCGTCGCGCACCCGTTCCGCGCCGCACACCAAAATACGCAAGGACTTCAGCTCTCCCGGCTCGGCGACGCGCGCGTACTGCGACAGGAAGGTGTCCGTCGAGAGCACGACCGTGGAGGCCGTTTCCTTTATGCGCTTCACGATCTCATGCGGCCGCAGAGGCGTAGGATGAAGCACGGCCTTGAGGCCCAGCAACAGAGGGCACAATACGCCCCCCACCAGCCCGAAGCAGTGGAAGGTCGGAAGCGGGCTGAACAATACGTCGCTCTGAAAAAACGCAACGTGCCTGCTCACCTGTTTGACGTTGACCAACAGGTTGAGATGCGACAGTGCCACACCTTTGGGCTCGCCCTCCGTTCCGGAGGTGAATAGAATGACCCCCGGCGATTCATGCGCCTGGCGCGAAGTCACCAGCCGCGGCAGGAATTGTCCGATGCCTGCGACCGCCTTGTCGAAGATCGACAATCCCTTGCGGACATCCTCGAGATAGAGCATCTCCGCCGCTTTGGATATTTCGGTCGCCAGCGCATCTAGCTTGGCGAGTTCGATGAACCGGTGCGCCGTGACGATCCGCTTGACCACAGCCGTACGCACGGCGCTCACTATCCCGGCGGCGCCGCTCGTGAAGTTCAACATCGTCGGTACGCGGCCGAACGCGGATACCGCGAAGAACGCAATGACCGAGGCGAGGCTCGTCGGCAGCATGATGCCCACGGATTCGCCGCGCGACGTTCCTTTCTTCAGGGCATGGCCGAGGGCCAGGACCGCCCGCACAAGCTCGTCATACGTCAGGACTTTGTCGTCGCTGTCGACCATGGCCGGACGCGAGCCGCCGAAGCGCGTGCGAGCCTCGATCAGCGCCTCGAATAGCGTCTTCTTGGACTGCATCATGTCGAGTGGGAAGATGTCCACGCCCGACGCTGCGGCAACGCCAGCGAAAGCCAAATGAAGTCTCCCCAATCGGCGGGCAGGGCCCGCTCTTGGTTTTGGGCAACCTAACCCCGTGATTTTCCCCAGGGCAAGCTATATGTAAGGTCCATGACCACAGTCTTCGACCAGACCGAGAAAGACCGCCGCGCGGCCCTGCGGCACCCCGAAAAGGCCCGCCGGCCGGATAGCGTCGTCCTGCGCAAGCCGGAATGGATCCGCGTCAAGGCGCCCATGGGGCGGGAATACTCCCAGACCGAGGCCATCGTTCGCGAGCACGGCCTGCATACGGTCTGTGAAGAGGCTGGCTGCCCCAACATCGGCGAGTGCTGGACGCATCGCCACGCGACCATGATGATCATGGGCGATACCTGCACGCGCGCCTGCGCTTTCTGCAACGTGAAGACCGGAATGCCGGGGCCGCTCGATGCCGATGAGCCGGTGCGCGTCGCCGAGGCGATCGCCAAGCTGGGGCTCAAGCATGTCGTGGTGACCTCCGTGGACCGCGACGATCTGCCCGACGGCGGAGCAAAACATTTTGCAGAAACCATTCACGCCATCCGCCGGCTGAGTTCCGGCACGACCGTGGAAGTTCTCACCCCCGATTTTCTGCGCAAACCCGGCTCCATTGAAATCGTGATGGAAGCGCGGCCCGACGTCTTCAACCACAATCTCGAGACGGTCCCGCGCCTATACCTGCACGTGCGCCCCGGCGCGCGCTATTTTGTCTCGCTGCGCCTGCTCGAACGCGCCAAGGAACTTGCGCCTGAAGGCTTCACCAAATCCGGATTGATGGTCGGCCTTGGCGAAAGCCGCGAGGAGATCATGCAGGTGATGGACGACCTGCGCGCCGCGGGCGTCGATTTTCTCACCATCGGCCAGTATCTCCAGCCCACGCGCAAGCATGCGCCGTTGGATCGCTTCTGGTCGCCGGAGGAATTCAAAGCGCTGGAAGCCACGGCGCGTGCCAAAGGCTTCCTCATGGTTTCGGCGAGTCCGCTGACGCGCTCGTCCTATCACGCGGATTCCGATTTCGCGCAGCTCAAGGCGGCACGAAATTCTTCTCGCGCCCCTTGAGGGGAGGAGGGGAATGCCGCAGCACTCCGAAAGCAGAATTCTTCCGTACACGGCCGACCTCATGTACGCGGTTGTTGCGGGCATCGATGACTATCCCGCATTTTTGCCTTGGTGCCTCGCCCTGCGCGTGCTCTCGCGCGAACGCGTGAAGGATCGCGACGTCTTGCGCGCCGAAATGCTGGTTGGCTTCGGCGCGTTGCGCGAGCGCTATATCAGCCGTGTGATCCTCGATGCGTCTGCGCGGACCGTAGACGTCGCACATATCGAGGGCCCGTTCCGGCAACTGAACACCCATTGGCGATTCACGCCGGAAGGCACGGGCTGCAAAGTCGATTTTTCAATTGCGTTCGAATTTTCGAATCGTCTGCTCGGCGCGGTTGCCGGAAGAGCCTTCGCGCATGTGCTCGTCAAAACGACCGACGCGTTCGAAACGCGGGCGAAGGCGCTGTCAAATTAGTCCACGTAGCAGCGTCAGCGCCGCTTCAACGGATTTCAACCGCACTTGCGCTCGGCCGATATCGCCGAAGCGATGCTCCTCGTGCAGAAGTGCGCCGTTTTCGCGGAAGGCGGCAAGATGCACAAGACCGACAGGCTTCTGCGCCGATCCGCCTCCCGGTCCCGCGATGCCGGTGACGGCAACCGCCAACTGTGCCGTAGAATGCGCCACTGCGCCTTGCGCCATTGCGCGCGCAACCGCTCGGGACACAGCGCCCAGCTCTGCGATTAGGCTGCCCGGAACGCCAAGCAGGTCCTGTTTTGCCTGGTCGGAATAAACGACAAATCCGCGATCCAGCACGTCGGACGATCCGGGAATTTCGGTGAGCAGGCCCGCGATCAGTCCACCGGTGCAACTTTCCGCCGTCGCGATGCGCAAGCTCTTTGCGCGTGCTTCGTCGAGCACCGTCTTTGCGAGAGACAAAAGAACAGGGGAGAACATCACAGAAGTCCAAAATGCACGAGCAGCATCACGATAACACCGGCGATTGCGCCCGCCACCATATCGTCGGCGACGATGCCCCAGCCGCCTTTCAGCTTCTCCGCCGCCGATACGGGCCAGAGTTTGGCCATGTCGAACAGTCGGAACAGCAAGAATGCCAGGGCGAAGCCCCATAAGGTCAGCGGCACGAAGGCGCAGGCGAGCCATTGCCCCGCCAACTCGTCGATCACGCAGTCCGAAGGATCTTCGCGCCTGCTTTCTCTCTCGTAAGCGCTGGAGATCGGAACGGCCAAAAGGCCGACCGCAACGCTGAGCGCCAACAACGCCAAAGACCCGAACGCCGCTGCAATCATCCAGGCGAACGGCAAAGCAACTAAACTCGCCGCCGTTCCCGGCGCACCGGGCACACGGCCGATGCCGAATAGCGTGGCCAACCGCCCAGCCGTGGTCATGGCAGGCGCACGGTCGCCACCGCCTGTGCAGCCAGTCCTTCGCGCCGCCCGGTGAACCCCAGGCCTTCCGTCGTCGTCGCCTTTATGCTCACGCGCGATACATCGATGTGAAGAATCTCGGCGACCTTTGCGCGCATCGCTTCGCGATGCGGCGTAACCTTCGGCCGCTCGCAAATGATGGTGACATCGCAATTCACGATGGCGCCGCCTTTGGCGCGCACCAGCCCGGCTGCATGGTCGAGGAATTTCCACGAAGGCGCGCCGCGCCAGCGGCCATCCGTCGGCGGAAAATGCAGCCCGATGTCGCCTTCGCCAATGGCGCCAAGGATCGCGTCGGTCAGTGCGTGCAATCCGGCGTCGGCGTCAGAATGTCCTTCCAGCGCGCGATCGTGCGGGATTTTTACGCCACACAACCACACATGATCGCCGTCACAGAAGCGGTGAACGTCATAACCCGCTCCGTTGCGCGTCTCGCCCAATCGCGCGCGGAGCAAACCTTCGGCCACGGCGAAATCTTCCGCATTGGTCACTTTCATGTTGGTTTCCTCGCCCGGCACCGCAATTATTTTCAAGCCTGCCAACTCGGCCAGCGCCATGTCATCCGTCACCTCGCGTGCCGCGAGCTCGCGATGCGCTTTCAGGATCGCCGCAAAACGAAAGCCTTGCGGCGTTTGCGCGCGCGACAGCCCCTCGCGCGGTACCGTGATCCACTTGCCCATTTCCTGCTTGCGTAGCGTATCCGCGACGGGAAGCAATGGCACCGCCGCCTCGGCGCCTGCTTCGAGGGCCGCAATCACATCGTCGATCAGTTGTCGCGATACAAGCGGGCGCGCGGCATCGTGGATCAGAACATAATCGGGCGCGTCGTCCACCAAGGACTCAAGCCCGCGCCGTACGGAATCTTGGCGCGTCGCACCGCCTGTCACGGGCGTACGCAAATTCAGACCGGCCACGGCTGTCGCGTACAACTCCTCCTGGCCCGGGCCGATCATCACCTGGACAGTTCCGCGTGCGTCAAAAGCCTCCACCGAGCGCCAGAGCATTGGCTGCCCAAGGAGGGAGGCGTATTGCTTCGGTGCGCTGCCGCCAGCGCGTTCGCCTTTGCCGGCCGCGACGATCAGTATGGCAATGCGTGGCATGGCGGCTCCGGAATCGCAGGATTGCTTGTTACCACGTGCCTAGCCCTTCAGCGTGTCCTAGAATATTCTCAACTCATGATAATGTTCCTAGGACGGCAACGCTGGGAATTGGCGGCAATGGCAGGGAACGGGGCCCAAAGGTCCCAAAACGAGTATCCTCCAATCAAGTAGTTGCACATATAATCAGCATGGCTGTATGATGCCTAAGAATTAGGCATGAGCTCCACGTGATTTCGACCTCAAAACTGCCTCCCGAGAATCCCGCGGCAAGCGCGATCGCGAACGCATTGCCGATGCCCGTACTCGTCATCGGCCCGCAGCAGCAAATCGTTTTCGTCAACCCTGCCGCCGAGCAGTTCTTCGACATGGGCGCGGGCCATCTCCTGAAGTTGAAGCTCACCGATCTGATCCCATTTGGCAGCCCGCTGATCCAACTGATCGGTCAGGCGCTCGAACGCCGCGCGTCGGTCGGCGAGCGTAACGTCGATCTGTCCACGCCGCGGCACGGCGAGCACATGGCGGATCTCATGGTCACCCCACTGCCCGAACCGGAAGGCGCCGTCATTGTCACGCTGCAGGAAAGAAGTCTGGCGCAACGCATCGACCGCCAGCTTCTGCATCGCGGCGCGGTGCGCTCCATGCACGGCATGGCGGCGGTCCTAGCGCACGAGATCAAGAATCCGCTGGCGGGTATCCGCGGTGCCGCGCAATTGATCGAAGAGCACCTGCCGCAGAACGAACGCGATCTGACCCAGCTTATCTGCGACGAAACCGACCGCATCCGCGCGCTGATCGACCGGATGGAATCCTTCGGCGACACGCGCTCGTTCCCGCGCGCGCCGGTGAATATCCATGAGGTGCTCGATCGCGTGCGCCGCGTCGCAGAAACGAGCTTTGCCAAGAACGTTACATTTGCCGAGGCTTTCGATCCGTCTCTGCCGCGCGTTCTGGGCGACCGCGACCAACTCATTCAGGTGTTCATGAACTTGGTGCGCAATGCCGCGGACGCGTTGCCGGAATCCGGCGGCGAGATCACGCTGACCACCGGCTACCGTCCTGGCGTGCGCTTCGGCGCGGCGGTGGCCGGAGAACGCCTTAGTCTGCCGCTGGAAGTTACGGTGCGCGACAACGGCTCGGGCGTGCCCCCCGACCTGATGCCCTACATCTTCGATCCGTTTGTGACGACAAAGCGCGGCGGTTCGGGCCTGGGCCTCGCGCTGGTGGCCAAAATCATCGGCGATCACGGTGGCGTCATCGAATGCGATTCCGTCCCGCGCCGCACCGTAATCCGCATCCTGTTGCCGAAGGCGGCAGGCGACAACGAAGGAACAAGCGATGCCTGAAGGCACAATTCTTATCGCAGACGACGATTCTGCGATTCGCACGGTGCTCAACCAGGCCCTGGGGCGCGCCGGTTACGACGTGCGCACAACAGGGACCGCAGCCGGTCTGTGGCGGTGGGTAGCCGCCGGCGACGGCAATCTCGTGATTACCGACGTGATCCTGCCGGACGAGAATGGTTTCGATCTCATTCCGCGCATCAAGAAATTGCGCCCCGATCTGCCTGTCGTCGTGATGAGTGCGCAAAACACCATTTTGACGGCCATTACTGCGGCCGAGCGCGGTGCATTCGACTATCTGCCGAAACCCTTCGACCTGAAGGAGTTGACGGCGATCGTCCAGCGCGCGCTCGCCAGTCCGCAGGCCAAGCGCGAGCCTCCCTCGCAGGAGGAGGGCGGCGAGGACGGCTTGCCGCTGATCGGGCGCTCGGCGGCAATGCAGGAAATCTATCGTGTCATCGCGCGCCTCACTCAGACCGATCTCACCGTGATGATCATGGGCGAGTCGGGAACTGGAAAGGAACTCGTTGCACGCGCGCTGCACGACTATGGGAAGCGGCGGCACGGCACTTTCGTTGCGGTGAACATGGCTGCGATACCCAAAGAACTCGTTGAAAGCGAGTTGTTTGGCCACGAACGCGGTGCGTTTACCGGCGCAACCAACCGCGGCGTCGGCCGCTTCGAACAGGCCGAAGGCGGTACGCTGTTCCTCGACGAAATCGGCGATATGCCGTTGGAGGCGCAAACGCGCCTCCTGCGCGTGCTGCAACAAGGCGAATATACGACCGTGGGCGGTCGCACGCCGATCAAAACCGATGTGCGCATCATCGCGGCGACCAATCGCGACCTGCGTCAGCTCATTCAGCAAGGCCTGTTCCGCGAAGATTTGTATTATCGGCTCAATGTGGTGCCGCTACGCCTGCCGCCGCTGCGCGAGCGCAGCGAGGATATCACCGATCTCGTACGCCACTTTCTGCGCAAGGCGGAAGAAGAAGGCCTGCCGGCAAAACACCTCGAAGCGGATGCTCTCGATATCCTGCGGCACCATCGTTGGCCCGGCAATGTGCGCGAATTGGAGAATTTGATCCGCCGCTTGGCCGTGCTGCACTCCGGCGATTCCATTCCGGCTTCGGCAATCGTCGCGGAACTGAAGGAGCCGGCAAGGACGAGCGCGGCAGAAGACAGCGATGAGCCCCCCTCCCTAAGCACGGCCGTTGAGCGCCATCTGACCCGGTATTTTGTGGAGCACGGCGATCGCCTTCCGCCGCCGGGTCTCTATGACCGCATCCTGCAGGAGGTGGAACGGCCGCTTTTGTCGATCTGCTTGGGTGCAACGCGGGGCAATCAAATCCGGGCAGCGCATCTTTTGGGGCTGAACCGTAACACCCTGCGCAAGAAAATTCGTGATCTGGGTCTTGAGGTCATTCGCGGGTTAAAAGCGGAATAGTACGCCGGGGTTTAACCCTGTTGTGGGATTGCATCGCAGCATTCTTGCAACAGGTTGCCATTTCGCTACACTGGTGGATTACGAAGCGAAGCTAGCGACTTAGCAAATGTCGCCCGTCTGCGACGGTAGGGAATGACCACAGCGAACGCAGTTGGAAAGCCGAAAGTCGGCGGCGTGCTCGGTATTGCGCGCGCAGCGTCGCGATCGTCGCTGCTGGCCTTGGGCCTGGCAGTCCTTGCTTTGATCTCCGGGTTGGCCACGTACGCCATCTTGACTGGGATCATTCCTTACAACGCGACGCCGACATTCCTTGTCACTCTACTCCTCACGAATCTGACGCTCGTCCTGTCGCTGTGCGCTTTGATCGCCTGGCGCTTCGTGCGGCTTTGGAGCGAGCGGCGATCGGGCAGGGCGGGCGCAAGGCTGCACTTGCGTCTGGTGGCGATGTTCAGCGCCATCGCCATGGTGCCGACGATCCTGGTGGCGATTTTCGCAGCGATGACGCTCAATCTCGGCGTCCAGGCATGGTTCTCGTCCCATGTGAAGACGGCGCTGAACGGTGCGGTGAATGTCGCGCAGCATTACGTCAGCGAGCACGAGCGCACCATCGAATCCGACGCCCGCGAATTGGCGAACGGCATCCAGAACGATCCGCGGCTGTTCGACAAGGACAACAAGGTCCAGGTCGACATGATGTTCACCAAGCTCGCGATCATGACGAAGGATCGCGGTTTGCAGGCGTCTTACATTATCGACAGTCATGGCAACGTGCTGGGCAGTACCAAGCAGAGATTCGTTACGGACTTGAAACCGCCTACCCCGAACGAAATCGCGCAGGCAGCCGACGGAATGGTGGTCAATGCCAATGCCGAAACGGGCATCGTGTATGCGCTGATCCATCTGCCTGCACTGAACGATGCCAACCTCTGGGTCGTTCGGCTCGTCGATCCGAATGTGCTCGGCTACTACACACGAACAAAAGTCGCCGTCAGCGAATACCGGCTGCTGGAACAGAACCTCTCCAAGTCCCAGCTCGTCTTCGCGACTCTCTACATCATGGTTTCGCTGGTCATCCTGCTGGCAGCGATCTGGCTGGGCCTGTGGGCGGCCAACCGGATCGTACGTCCGATATCGGGGCTGATCGGCGCGGCCGAACGCGTTTCCGAAGGCGATCTGAAAGCCCAGGTGGAGGTTTCGCGCGACGACGACGAAATCGGCATGTTGGGACGAGCCTTCAACCGCATGATGCAGCAGCTCGACAGCCAGCGCAGCGCGCTGGTTTCTGCGAACCGCCAGATCGATGAGCGCCGGCGCTTCACCGAAGCGGTGCTGTCGGGCGTCAGCGCCGGGGTCGTTGGCTTGGACGCCGACGGGCAGATCACGATCGTCAATCGCGCGGCCGCACGCTTGTTGAACGCCACATCCGAAGAACTTGAAGGCCAGCACTATGCCGAGGCCGTACCGGAGCTTGCGGCTCTCATTCGCCGCGCCATCCAGGAACCCGTTGCGCGCGCCGGCGGCGAGGTCACCGTCAAACGCGCCGGTACGACGCGTTCGCTCAGCGTCCAGGTCACTAGCGAACCGGGCCATCATGGCACAGGCTACGTGGCGACGTTCGATGACATCACCGATCTTGTGTCCGCCCAGCGAACCGCAGCGTGGGCCGATATTGCCCGCCGCATCGCTCACGAGATCAAGAACCCGCTGACGCCCATCCAGCTTTCCGCCGAGCGGCTCAAGCGCAAATATGGCGGTCAAGTCGGCGCCGATCGCGAAATATTCGAGCAATGCACCGACACGATCATTCGTCAGGTCGGCGACATCGGGCGAATGGTAGACGAATTCTCATCCTTCGCACGCATGCCGACGCCGGTTATGCGGCGGGAATGCGCCCAGGAACTGGTGCAACAGGCGGTGTTCCTGCAGCGCGTGGCCCATCCCCAGATTACGTTCGAGATCCATTCGCCGCGCGAGATGGTTTGGTTCGAATGCGACGGCCGGTTGGTGAGCCAGGCACTGACCAATGTCCTCAAGAACGCTACCGAGGGTATCGCAGCGCGCAACTCCGCTGGCGACGATGCGCCCGGACGCATCGCCGTGACACTCGAAACGCCGGATGCGCAACTCTTGTTCAAGGTCGCCGACAATGGAATAGGCCTGCCAGCGGAACATCGTCACCGTCTGACGGAGCCATACGTCACGACGCGCGCAAAGGGTACCGGGCTTGGGCTCGCCATAGTGCGCAAGATCATGGAAGACCATGGCGGCGAAATACTTCTGGAAGATGCGGGGGACGAGGGAAAGGGCGCGCAAGTGACGCTGGCCTTCCCTCTGAAACAAAAGACTACGCGTGAGAAAGGTGGAACCGATGAGCAAACACGGGTTGCCTATCGCGTCTGAAATCCTTGTGGTTGACGACGAAGAGGATATTCGCGATCTCATTGCCGGAATTCTACACGATGAGGGCTACGAGACCCGTGTGGCGGGCGATAGCGACGCCGTGCTTGCCGCCGTCCGGCAACGGCGTCCGCAACTTGTCGTCCTCGACATTTGGTTGCAGGGCAGCCGGCTCGACGGCATCCAGGTTCTGGACACGCTCAAGCGCGAACAGCCGGATCTTCCGGTCGTGATGATTTCCGGCCATGGCACCATCGAAACCGCCGTCGCATCGATCAAGAAGGGCGCTTACGACTTCATCGAAAAGCCGTTCAAAGCCGATCGCTTGATCCATGTCGTCGGCCGTGCGCTCGAAGCCGCGCGCCTGAGGCGCGAAGTACAGGAACTCAAGCTCAAGGCTGGCGACGAGACCGAACTGGTGGGCCAATCATCAGCCGTGTCGCAGATCCGTCAGGCCGTCGAGAAGATTGCGCCGACCAACAGCCGTGTCTTTATTTCCGGACCGCCGGGGGCCGGCAAGGAACTGCTGGCGCGCCTCCTTCATGCTCGTTCGCGCCGTGCGGCGAACGCCTTCGTCGCCGTCAACTGCGCGACGATGGAACCCGACCGCATCGAGGCGGAACTGTTCGGGGTTGAAACCAACGACGGACCGCGTAAGACGGGCCTTTTTGAATTGGCGCATAACGGCACGCTCTTTCTCGACGAAGTGGAGGACATGCCGCTCGAAACGCAGGGCAAGATACTGCGCGTCCTCGTCGATCAGACGTTCACCCGCGTCGGCGGCTCCACGCGCGTGCAAGTCGATGCGCGCGTCATCAGTTCCACTTCGCGCGATCTGCGTCCCGAGATAGCCGCGGGGCGTTTCCGCGAGGACCTCTATCACCGCCTCAATGTCGTGCCGGTGCGCGTGCCCTCGTTGGCAGAGCGGCGCGACGACGTTCCGCTGCTGGTCGCACACTTCATGAAACGTCTGTCGGCAGCGTCGGGGCTTCCGATGCGGGAAGTCGGTGACGACGCGATGGCCGTGCTGCAGGCACATACGTGGCCGGGCAATGTCCGCCAGCTCCGCAATGTCATCGAACGCCTGCTGATCCTTGCGACCGACGACACCATGCAGGCAATTTCGGCCGATCTTTTGCCCTCCGATCTTGGCGCCAACGCGCCATGGGGCGGGGCAGGGCGCAGCGACCTTGTCATCTCGATGCCACTGCGCGAAGCGCGCGAGATTTTCGAACGCGACTATCTCGTGGCACAGATCAATCGTTTCGGCGGCAACATCTCGCGCACAGCCGCATTCATCGGCATGGAACGTTCTGCCCTGCACAGAAAACTGAAATCGCTCGGCGTGGGATCGAATTTGAGCGGCCGGGAAGGGTTCAACGCTTGAACCGTCGCTGGAACCAGTGGAGTCCCGCCGGCCGGATCGCCTATGCCAACGGCTGCTATGTGCGGCACGGCGAAGCCGGCGTGCATATCGAGGACCGCGGGCTGCAACTGGGTGACTCGGTTTATGAGGTCTGCCGTCTCGCGGACGGGCGTCTGTTCGACGTCGAGGAACATCTGGACCGCCTGGAGCGTTCGCTCGGCGAAATCGAAATGACGATGCCGATGGAGCGCAAGGCCCTGAAAGCGGTGATGGCCGAAACGGTCCGCCGCAACGGCGTGCGCGACGGCCTGCTTTACCTCCAAGTCACGCGTGGTGCACTCAGGCGCGACCATCCCATCCCACGTCTTGCCCCGAAACCGACCTTGATCCTCACGGTACATGGTATGGACCGCGACGCGATTGTGCGGCGGTCTGCCGAGGGCGTCGACGTCATCACGCATCGCGACGAGCGTTGGGGGCGCTGCGACATCAAGACAACCCAGCTACTGGCAAACCTGCTGGCCAAAACGGCGGCGCGGCGGGCGGGGGCCTTCGAGGCTTGGTTGGTCGACCCTGACGGTTTTGTGACGGAGGGCACGTCCACCAACGCCTGGATCGTAGACCCTGACGGCCGCCTCGTCACACGTGAGCTCAGTCCTGCAATCCTCCCAGGCGTCACGCGCCGGGTTATCCTGGAGGCCGCGGAAGCCGCGCACATGCCTGTCGTTCAGCGCCGATTTACGCCGGAAGAGGCCATCGCGGCACGCGAGGCCTTTATTTCATCGGCCACAGGCGTCGCCGTTCCCGTTGTCACCATCGATAGCCACAAGGTGGGCGATGGGAAGCCCGGTCCTGTGACCCGCCGGATCATGGAACTCTACGACCGACACTCTCGCGACCGACTCGCATAACCGCGGTACAAACCCCATATCCGCATGTAGGCCTTTCGCTCCTGCAACAATCCGCCCTATGCTGGACTCAACGCTTCGCGGGGGCCGCGGGGCCAAAAACAGACGGGTTCAAACAATGAGCGAAAAACAACAAAACCTGCAGGACACGTTTCTTAATGCAGTCAGAAAGAGCAAATCGTCGGTGACGATCTTTCTCGTCAACGGCGTAAAGCTTCAAGGGAACATCACTTGGTTCGACAATTTTTGCGTGCTTCTGCGTCGCGACGGGCAAGCCCAGCTCGTCTACAAGCACGCAATATCGACCGTCATGCCGATGGGGCCGATCCAGCTCCAGGAGCAGGAGACGATCACCGAAACCGCGTAGGTCCGAAAACGCCAAATAGTCAGCATTCCGGCGTGCGCCCGCGCACGGCGTTTGTCGTTCATGTCGAGTCCAAGTCGCGCAAGCCCGCCGACACGCTCGACCGGGATGCACGCGCACGTCTGGCCGAGGCGGTCGGATTGACCAAAGCCATCGGCCTTGAGGTCATCGCGCAGCGTATCGTGCCGATGGCGCGCGCGGTCCCGGCGACGCTGATCGGCAGCGGCAAGGTCGAAGAGATCGCCGTCGAGGCGCGTGCGCTTGAGCCGGAAGTCATCGTCGTCAACGCCCAGCTTTCGCCGGTGCAGCAGCGCAATCTTGAGACCGAGTGGAAAGCCAAGGTGCTGGACCGCACGGCGCTCATCCTGGAAATCTTTGGCGCACGGGCGCGAACCCGAGAAGGCCGGCTTCAGGTCGAATTCGCCCATCTCACCTATCAGCGCAGCCGGCTGGTGCGAACCTGGACACACTTGGAGCGCCAGCGCGGCGGCTTCGGGTTCCTTGGCGGTCCCGGCGAAACCCAGATCGAAACCGACCGCCGCCTGATCGGCGAACGCCTCGCCAAGATCCGCCGCGACCTGGAGCACGTGAAGCAGACGCGCAGCTTGCAGCGCAGGGCACGCAAGCGCGTCCCGTTCCCGGTGATTGCGCTGGTCGGCTACACCAATGCGGGCAAGTCCACCCTGTTCAATGCCCTGACCAAATCGAACGTCTTCGCCAAAGACGTCCTATTCGCCACCCTCGACCCCACCATGCGGGGCATCCGGCTGCCGGGCGGGACCAAAGCGATCCTGTCCGACACCGTCGGGTTCATCGCCGATCTACCACACGAACTGGTCGCAGCCTTCCGCGCGACGCTGGAGGAGGTGCTCGAGGCCGACGTGATCGCTCATGTGCGCGACACGGCACACCAGGAAACCGAGGCCCAGAAGGCCGACGTCCTGAAAGTCCTGTCCGAACTTGGTGTGGAACTGGGCCGCGAGCGGCCCTTCATCGAAATTCTCAACAAGATCGACCTGTTGGAGCCGGACGTTCGCGACGGACTGACGGCTCGCGCCGCCGCGCGTCCCGACGCACCGATTGCCGTGTCGGCGTTGACCGGCGAGGGACTCGACGTCCTCCTGGCACGTTTCGAGTCGCGTGTGACGGGTGGCAACATCGTGGCGTGCCTTGAACTTAGCTCTTCTGACGGCGCCGCGTTGGCCTGGGTCTATCGCCATGCCCGTGTCCTCGACCGCCACGACGACGGCGCCTCGGATATCCTTCTGAGGCTGAGCATCAATCCACAGGACATAGAGAAATTCGAAAATCGCTTTTCAGAGAAAATGTCGATAGAGCAGGGCGTTGAAATAAATTCCTAATGTGAATTGTCCGGCAGGGGATATGTGAACGAGGCGAGGGCTCGTCACTTCTCTCCCTTCTTCGCCTCCTGCCACAGTGCTTCCATCTCATCCAGCGTAGCCTCGGCGGGTGTCTTGCCGCGCCCGGCAAGTCCGGCCTCTATGGCGTGGAAGCGGCGGACGAATTTGGCATTGGCGCACCGCAGCGCATTTTCCGGGTTGACCTTGAGATGGCGAGCCAGATTGGCCACCGCAAACAGCAAGTCTCCGACCTCTTCCGCAAGCCTGTCCGCGGATGCGCCCGAGGTTTGGGCCTCGACGATCTCTGCGGCTTCCTCGGCAATTTTTTCGACCACCTTGGGCGCACTTTCCCAATCGAACCCGACGCTTCCGGCGCGCTTCTGAAGCTTTTCCGCGCGCAGCAACGCGGGCAGGGCGTACGGCACGTCATCAAGGATGCCGGCCTGTTTCGCAGCCCGTTCGCCCCGCTTGTGCTCCTCCCAGGCCACGGTCTGCGCCGCGGCCGATTCCGGGGTCTTGTGGCCGCCAAACACATGCGGGTGCCGGGCGGTCATCTTGGAGATAATCGCTTCCACCACGCCGCCGAAATCGAACAGCCCGCGCTCCTCGGCCATACGGGCGTGAAACACCACCTGGAACAGCAGATCGCCCAACTCGTCCTTCAGGTGTGGCCAATTCTCGTCCTCGATGGCGCCGGCTACTTCATAGGCTTCCTCGATCGTATAGGGCGCGATGGTGGCGAAGGTCTGTTCCCTGTCCCAAGGGCAGCCGCCGTCCGGCGCACGCAGTCGGCGCATGATCTCAAGAAGCGACTCGATATCCTTGGAGCGATTCGTTTTTTCCATTCCGGGATAGAAGGCGGGTAGGTGCTTGGCGGCAAGGGGCGCCCGCACCTTTTTTACATGGTCGGCCCTGAAATTGGACGGCCAGACAGCGGTTCAGTGGCCCGGCTTACCGGAAATATATTGCGAGTATTTACCATGCTGTCTGCAGGACACGATCGATGAATTTTGAGATAGTAGCGGCGCTTATCGAACGTTTGTGAGGAAAGCGATGAGGTCAACTGCGGCCATCGTGTTGTCCGTTTTTGTCGCATCTGCGTCCTGCGGCGCGGCGCCGTTGTCGCTTTTTGCCAAGCGCGTATTGGCCGTCCACAACGGCGAGCGGGTTGCACGTCAAATTCCGCGATTAACTTGGAGCGAAACGCTCGCGGCACATGCCCAGGTTTGGGCCGACGCAATGGCAAAGTCCGGCCAGTTCCAGCACAGCCCGAGGAACTCGCGTCCCGGCGAAGGAGAGAACCTTTGGATCGGCACAGCGAATGCCTATCAGCCCGAAGAGATGGTCGAGGCCTGGGCCGACGAGCAACAGTATTTTCAGAACGGAACGTTCCCCAACGTGGTCACGCCCGGAGGGCCGCATGTCGTCGGTCACTTTACGCAGATCATCTGGAAGGCGACGACCGAAGTCGGCTGTGCCGAGGCGAGCGGAAACAGCAGGGATATCCTCGTGTGCCGCTACAGCCCCCCGGGAAACTTTGTAGGCGAGAAGCCATATTGATGCGCGCCGGCCTTGGCCCGCCGGACCATCAAGTTATCGTATAAGTTATATTATGGGAAATTAGATGTGATTGTGTGCATACTGCAACTGGCGCAGAATCCGATGCGCCGTTATCGCATGACATGGGATCGCTATGACCAAAAAAGCTAAACCCGCAGCAAAAGCCAAACCCGCTGCAGCAAAGGCGCCGGCCGAACCGGCCAGTCCGAAAGAAGTCGCGCACGAAGCCGCAAAGCCCAAGCTGCCCCCCGGAATCCCGCCTAACATCTCCAATATGTTTGGCACTAAGAATGGCAAAGGCCCCAGGTTTACGCCTGTGAAAGGCCGTAACTTTCGCCACCAAGGGCGTTAATGTCTAAGGCCACGGCCACGGCGGCTGAGCCGCCAAGGGAACCAAAATAAATTTTGGCGGCCCTCTTGAACCTTGTCGGTCGAATTACCATTTCCGCTAAATCCCCCTAAGTACGGACACCCGGTCAAAGCCCGGCCGTGACGGTCATCCCGTCATAGGCCGGCTCGATGTTCGGCGGCAGTTCGCGTTTCAGGGTCTCGTAATCCAGATCGATATGGAGGTTTGTCAGAATTGCGCGCTTTGGCTTGACGCGCGCGATCCAATCCAGCGTGAGCGCCACGTGGGCGTGGCTCGGATGCGGCTTATGGCGTAGCGCATCCACAATCCAGCACTCCGTGCCGGAAAGCGCGGCGAAGGCCGCCTCGTCCAGACCGTTGACGTCCGAAGAATAGGCAATCGGGCCGAAGCGGAAGCCCAGAGAACGCATGTCGCCATGGCGCTGTCCGAAGGCCAGCACAGGTACTGGCCCCCCTGCTCCGCCGATCGCAAATGGTTCGAACGGCTCGGCGATCATATGCATATTGGCGATGGGCGGGTAATCGCTGCCTTCGGCCTGCACAAAACAATAGGAGAAACGGGAGAGAATGGCCTCGCTTGCGCGTGCGTCGCTATAGACGTCCACGCGGCGGCGCTGATGCAGAGTCACCAGTCTCAGATCGTCGATGCCGTGTAGCTGGTCGGCGTGATCGTGCGTGATGAGCACGCCGTTCAGTTCGGCGACGCGGGCGCGCAAGAGCTGTTCGCGCATGTCGGGCGCGGTATCGACCAAAATGCGCGTGATGCCAGATGGCGAAATCCGCCGCACCAGGATGGAACAGCGGCTACGCCGGTTTTTCGGGTTTGTGGCATCGCAGGCGCCCCAGTTCCCGGCGCCGTCCGCTCCGCCCAGGCGCGGCACGCCGCCGGAGGACCCTGAGCCGAGAATGGTGATTTCCAATACGTCGCTCATGTCGGGCGGGAGGCCTTTGAAAAAAGCCGGAAGAAATTTTCCGTGGTGATGCCGGCCAGCTCGTCGATCGTCACGCCCTTTACCTCAGCCAGTGCGGCGGCCGTATGAACCACGAAGGATGGCTCATTGGGCTTGCCGCGATGCGGAACTGGCGCCAGATACGGCGCATCCGTCTCGATCAGAAGCCGCTCCAGCGGCACGTCCTTGAAGACCGCGCGTAGCGCTTCGGATTTCTTGAACGTGATAATGCCGGAGGCCGAGATATAAAAGCCGAGGTCCAGCGCCGCGTCGGCGAGCCTCTTCGTGCCAGTGAAGCAATGCAGCACGCCGGTGAACGCACCCGCCGCCATTTCTTCGCGCAGGATGGCAATCGTGTCGTCGTCCGCGTCGCGGGTGTGGACGATCAGCGGCAGTCCAGTCCGGCGTGCGGCGTCGATATGGGCGCGGAAATTCGCGGTCTGTTTTTCGCGCGGAGAATGATCGTAGAAGTAATCCAGTCCGGTTTCTCCGATGCCGATGACCTTTGGATCGCGGGTGCGCTCGATCAGTGGTGTCGCGTCGTGCAGTAGTTCAGCTTCGGCCTCGTGCGGATGGACGCCGACCGAGCACCACACATTGTCGAAGCGCGCCGCCGTCTCGCGTACCTTCGCGAAGGTCTCAAGCTTGGTGCCGATGCTAAGGCACGTGCCGACGCCTGCCGCCTTCGCGCGCGCCATCACCGCGTCGATTTCGGATGCGAGGTCGGGATATTCCAGGTGGCAATGGCTGTCGACGAGCATGCTAAATCGCGCCCGCGCGCCGCGTTGCGCCACTCAAGTCCCGTACGGCGCTCAACAAGGTTTGGCGCGGGTCGAGATGCAGCGCTTCGCTGCGGGCAAAACTCCTGTCCAGCTGCTCCCGTACGCCGACCCATCTGTTCAGATCAGGCTGGCCGCGAAGGGCACGCGCCCGGATGCGCTCGGCCAATGCCTGAGTAAGGAATGTACCCAATGTCTCCAGTCCGTCGGTTATCCGCGAGATTTTCTCTGCCAACGCAAACAGCGCCGGAATGTCCGGCTTTGCGGCCGTGTCGATCAGGCGATCGGCCTCTTGAGCAAGCGCCAGCCCCTCGCCGCCCGCAAGTCTCAGTGCCGCGCCGAGCGATCCGCACGCCAGCCGTGCCAGCGACGCGCGTTCGTCTATATCGAGATCGGGAAGAAGTTGCTTGAGTTCCGCATCCATGTCCGGCGCACTCAAGGGTCGCAGATTGATCCTCTGGCAGCGCGAGCGGACCGTGGGCAGCAGCCGGCCGGGCGTATTCGACAGGACCAGCAGCATCGCGCGCGATGGCGGCTCTTCGAGCAGTTTCAACAAGGCGTTGGCCGCGGCGTCATTCATGTCGTCGGCCGTATCCACCACGGCGACGCGCCAACCGCCGGCGCCCGACGTCATGCCGAAGAAACCTGACAGCCTGCGCACTTCGCCGACGGACAGCACACCCATCAGCTTGCCGCTGTCCGGATCGAGGGCGCGCTTGAGGACAAGCAACCCGGGATGCGAACCGGCGGCCAGCTGGATGGCGGCCGGATCGTTCGCAGGGACGCTCAAATCCGCAGGACCTTTGCCGCTGGCGCCATAAGCCAGCAGATAGCGTGCGATGCGGTATGCGAGCGTCGCCTTGCCAACGCCGGGCGGCCCGCAAATCAGCCACGCTTGCGGCGGGCGCCCACTGCGCAGCGCGCGCGAGGCGATCACCAGCGCGCTGTCCTGTCCGATCAGGCGCGCCGTCTGGCGCGGGTGTGCCGCGCCTTCGACGCGGTCCGTTTCTGCCGTTTCCTGTGGGCGGGATCGCTTGGCCATGCCGCTAGCTTAACTCAAAGCGCGCCGACACGGCGTCCAGGATTGCGCCTGCGACGGTGTTTTCTTCCGCGTTCGCGTCGATGACCGTGCAACGGTCGGAGGCGCGCTTCGCAATATCGAGAAACGCCTGGCGGAGCCGGTCATGGAAGGCAACGTCGAATTGCTCGAAGCGGGTCTCGGCGGAGGCACGGGCCCGTGCGCGTTCCAGACCGAGCGTCACCGGCATATCGAGGATGATGGTGAACTCGGGCTTGAAATCGCCGATGGAGACGGACTCGATACGCCGGATGGTCTCGCGGTCCACGCCCCTGCCCGCGCCTTGATAGGCATAGGAGGAATCGGAAAAGCGATCGCAGATCACCCAGCGTCCCTCAGCCAGCGCAGGTTTGATCGTGCGCGCGACATGATCGGCGCGTGCCGCATACATCAACAGTGTTTCGGTGAGTGCATCCCAGCGGCCCGGCTCGCCGTTGACCAGAAGCTTGCGGATATCCTCGGCGCCTGGCGAACCACCCGGCTCACGGGTGAGCACGCAAGAAATGCCGCGCGCTTCCAATGCCGCCGCCAACCGGCGGGCTTGCGTGGACTTTCCGGTACCCTCGCCGCCTTCGAACGTGATGAAGCGGCCTGCCGTCATTGCACTTTGTGGCCCGAGATCAGCGCTTTCAATCCGATGATCATGCGCCCGAAGATTCCGGTGCGGGGCACGTCTTGCACGGCATAAACCGGAACCGTCAGGCCTGGGAAGTCCGGCGCGGAGACCGTCAACGTTCCAACCTGCTGTCCCTGCTTGATGGGCGCCCGGACGGGCCCAGAGTAATTCAGCGCTACCTTCATGTTGGGACGGGAGTCGACCTGCAGCGTCACTGCGAGAGGCTTGCCCGTTGTCACCGGAACGAAACTCTTCACGCCGCCCCAGACCTTGACTTGGCCTGCGATCTCGTTGGCCTTGAAAAGCTGGTAGCTGCGGAACTCGCGAAATGCCATGCCCAGCACACGCGCCGCTTCTTCGCCGCGGCGCATTTCGGCGAACCAGTCCTGTTTCGTCGGACTATCCTTTGCCAGATCGGGATAACGCAGCCCATTCAGCACGAGAATCAGGCGATGACCGTCCTGCACCGCCGATGCCGTCACGCCGTACCCTGCGGCGTCGGTGTGGCCGGTCTTGAGACCGTCGGCGCCGGGAAACTTCGCGAGCACCATGTTGCGGTTCGGCTGATGGATATTGTTCCAGGTGAACTCCCTCTCGCCGAAATAATGGTAATAGGCGGGATAGTCCTGCGAGAGATGGCGCGCCAACACCGCCAGATCGTAGGCCGACATCAGTTGTCCCGGCGGGTCGGGAAGCCCGTCCGGGTTCACGAAATGCGAATTCTTGAGTCCGAGTTCCTTGGCGCGATGGTTCATCATGTCGACGAAGCCTTCGAGCGTGCCGCCCACGGCTTCCGCGACCACGACGCACGCATCGTTGCCCGACTGGATGATGATGCCGCGGATGAGATCCTCCACGGCGATGCGGCTTCCCAGCGACACGAACATCTTCGAACCCTGTGTGCTCCAGGCACGTTGGGAGACGGGGAACGTGTCGGTCAGCTTCACGCGGCCGTCCTTCAACCGCTGGAACAGAAGCTCCAATGTCATGAGCTTGCTCATGGACGCAGGTGGCATGGACGTGAAGCCGTCCTTCGACCACAACACCTGGCCGGTGGCGGCATCCATCAACAGAGCGTGCTCTGCGCTTGTGTTCATGGCGGCCAGCGCGGGAGCCGCGCAAAACACGCCTGCCAGCGAAAGGATGAATGCGAGAGCAAATGAACGCCGCATCGTCGTACTCCAATGGATAGTTCGGTCTGCGCCTACTGATCGACCACAATTTGCGCGTCGTTGCCGCCGGCGTTGCTGACCCGTGTCAGCTCGGCGTCGGCATCGCTCGTGTTGTCGAATGGGCTCGAGCGTACTCTATAGATCGTTTGACCGTTGCGTTGAATGGCCGAAATCTTCAATCCACCCCCCAACCGCGAGGCCAGTCGCTGCGCATTCTGATAGTTGCTGAAAGCGCCTACCTGAACGTACAGGTGGGTCGTCGCGGGCACCGGAACGCGCTCGACCCGCCCGGTTGGCAACGCGCCGGGATCTTGCGCCGGCGCCAGCGCGGGTGGAGCGGCCAGCGGGGCGACCACAACGGCTGGCGGCGGCGGTGCTAGCGATGCGCCTGGTACGACGCCAAGCGTGCCGGTTTCGACTTCCGGAACGGGCACCGCGGGAACCGCGTTTACGACGGCCGCGGGCGTCCCGGCGCCGAAGGGCTGCTGCTGGCCGGTGGGAAGATCGGCGCGAGCAACGAACTGGACACGCACCCGTGCCGTTCCGGGGCCATAGATGCCCAGGAGTTTGGCGGCGCGCTCCGACACGTCGATGATGCGGCCCTTGGCAAACGGCCCGCGGTCGTTGACCCGAACAATCAGGGACTTGCCGTTTTCCAGGTTTGTCACCCGCACATTCACCGGTAGCGGCAGCGTGCGGTGGGCGCCCGTCAGGGCTTCGGCGTCATAGATTTCGCCGTCCGCCGTTGGATGGCCATAGAAAGTCGGTCCATACCATGAGGCGACTCCCGTTTCGTCGTAATCGGGCTGCTCATGCGGGTAATACCAGGTGTCGCCAATCTGATATGGGTTTCCGACTTTATAAATGCCGGCATTCGGCGGAACGCTTACTTTTGGCTCGGGCGCAGAGGCGCAGCCGGCCGCGAGCGCGCCGACCGCAACCACGGCGCAAGTGTGTCGCAGGAAATGATTCATCAAATCGAATCAGGCCCTCTTGGAGACCATAATCGTAAACGATGGTCTTTTGCCGCTCAACCGCCGATGATCCCAAAGCCTTGCTTGTAGTCTCAATTCGAGGTTAGGAGCGGTGTGTTGGATGGGTGGCCGAGCGGTTGAAGGCACCGGTCTTGAAATGCGCGCGTCGCTATCACAGGCAAGGTCCGTGAGTACTGTTCTGCCCGCAATTCGGGCAAAAAACCTTCAGCGCTACCCGTGATCGACCCGCCCCATCCTGCCCCATCCTCGTTGGTCCGGTGGCAATTCCGGTGGCAACTCGGGACGTTGGCCAATCACTACCTCAACACTACATCAGGAATTATAACAAAGCACTGGACCGTTTGATGAAGTTCGATTTCTCAGCCCTTGAGTGGCACGCGATGTCCCAAGAGCAGCGCACAGAACAACTGCGCGGCGAATTTGGGCGTTGGATGATGGAGCAATCGGCACGGCACGTGGCCGCGTTCTGGTGGGTAGAGTCGCCGGTGACGAGCCAGTTTTTAATCTGCCCGCCGCAACCCCCTCGCGTGCGGAACGGCTCAGCCTTCTTTGCACAGATCGAAGGCAATCTGCTTTGTATAACCGCGGCCCATGTTTACCGTGGATTCTTGGATGCAAAGGCGCGTTACCCAGGACTTGTCTGCCGTCTAGGCGAAGGCACCTTCGTGTTCGGCGCAGAGGCCAACCTCTGCAGCTTGGGCGGGACGACGCCAGGCGTGGATAGGGTCGACATCGCGACTTTCCATGTGACGCCTGACGACCTCCGTACAATCGGCAAAGAGGCCGTTATTGCTCCCCTAGGTTCCTGGCCACCCCACCACCCATTCGCCGGCCAGCAAGCAAGGCTGGCTGGCTTTCCTGGAGTGGCTCGGCTTTGGATCAGTGAACGGGAAATCAGCTTCGGTTTGTATTCTGCGGGCCCCGCGGTCGGATGTTCCAGCGAAACTCGAATTACGTTTCCTTTTGAACGCGAAACTTGGGTCGATAGTCTTGGTCGCGGACTGCCGCCGAAGGGGATGGATTTGGGCGGGATGAGCGGAGGTCCCGTGCTGTTCCCGACCGAAAGGGACCGCGATTGGTCGTTAAACATTGGCGGGGTGATTTCGGAAATGCCGACCTCGCCGGACTATGAAATGGTCGTGGCGGTGCCAGCTCACTATATAGCCTCTGACGGGAAGGTCCTGGACGAGCGAAGCGCGCCGCTCAGGCATTACGTTCCCGCGATACCTAATCACTAATTTTCGGCGGCGCTCTGTCCTTGTCAGTTCTGTGCTGTCACGTTAACTGACTATCGGCAACTTCTCCGAAGGCCGATCAACTGAGTTGAAATCGCCTTTTCAGAGCCAAACCAACGAAAAAAGCACACATCAAAGCGGCAATCGAATCCAGCGAGCACAGCATTCTCGTGATTAGTGCCAATGCCGTCCCGTCAAATTGGAGCACGCTTGATTGCCCCCTCAACAGCATCGCGGCAAGTGAGTTTGCGTCAAGACTGGTCACCTCTTGGGGGCTCCACACCGCAAACGGACGAAACTCATTCCAGAAGCCAAATTCCACCGCCTCCAAGAAGCTACTGGTGTCAGGAAGCTTGCCGGTCAGCGCAAGCGCCACGGCTCCGAAAGTTGCAGGAAGCCAAAGAACTAGCCATCGCAGTGGTCTGCCGATGCTTTGGCCGTAGTCCGATAGAGCCGCATAGGCGCTTGACGATAACCTCTCAAGCAACGACACCTCATAAGACCAGTGCCTGATGGCAATCTGTTCAAGCCGGTGCATTCGGCTCGAAAGTCGAATGTTACGCTTGTCCTCTGCAGCGAGCTTGAGAATTCGGAACGCGTTAGCGAATTCGTTGAAGGCGCGATCAACATCGTTTCGTTTTTCCCTTCGCCAGGATCGCCGCTCTCGTAGTTTTTGAAAGAAACCACGAAACATGCACTGATCCCCCTTCGGCGCGCGCATATTCAGGTCGGAGTGGAACTGTGCCCCATTCAGGTTGATGAGGTCATCAAACTGGACATCGTCAAACACAGTGAAACCGCTGAATATCGCATCTTCAAATTCCGCCACCGAATGGAAATGAACTTCCTCGAAATCCGCGCCCGCCTTGAAATGCGGTCTGTAGAATTCGACCGTGTCAAGAAACACACTTCGGACCATATTGACGTGATCTTCGAACACATTTTGGTCAAACGATACCGGACCCTTGAATACCGATTCTCTGAAGCGCGTCCAACCGCCGTAGTTCACGTGATAAAACCAAGTTCTCTTATCGAAAACCACTCCGTCAAATCTAGCATTGACGTTGAACTGGGCTCGCTGAAAGTCAACAATTCCATGGAACTGCGCGTTCTCAAACACCGCATTGTGATCAAACTCACACCCTGCAAACCAACTGATCCCATCAAAGAAGCAATCGCTAAAATCAGTGTGTCCCCGGAACTTGCAATCGCTAAACCACACATGATCCCGAAAGTGTGACGCGGATGCCCTGAACGTCTGAATATCGGTTTCCCGGGCGTTTATTTCACCAAAGGAACACCAATGACAGAAAACACGCAGTCCATAGTATTCCGATGGTTCGACCTTGCTCTGAGCCTGCTTTGCCAATAAGTCTAGATCGATTTTGTTGAAGTCGGCTCCAGACAGCTGAAGATCGCCAGCAAAGGCGGCCGCTCTCTGCAAAATCAATTCCCAAAGGGCCTCTTGTTCATCGTCGCTCCTTGCAGCGAGCGGCACGTGAGCGAGGTGATAGAGTTCCCCGTCGGGCAGCCGTTTGAGATGGCCCGCAAGACGCATAGCTTCGTCGGTTGCGAATCCATTGTCGTCAAACCACTCTGCTTCAGGTAGGCCGGACTTGCGCAATTTCTCCAGAGAGCTCGAGTCAAAACTGATCGCACCATTTCCATAGTCGCGATGAGGCCTCCAAAAATCCTGCACCGTAGCTTGGCATAAGTGACGACACACTACTCCCGGAAAATCGGCTGGTGCGCTCCACTGTTTGGGAATGTCTTTTTCCGGAGCGTCCGCCCACTTGTCCCATTCGGCGTTTGCCAAGGCAACCCACGTCCAGTTCAGTTGCTTTCTCTTCTGCTCCCAACTTGACTGTTGCTCTTGATCTGGCGAGAGTTCGAATTCATCGCGCATTCGGAGTGACGTTGGCGGGCGAGGCCTCTTGCGATTGAGTGGATTCCGTCGTTTTCGGAACAGCGAGCGCGTGGATTTGTCTTCTGCTTCCATTTTCCGGACATCAGTCATCGAAGACGGTAAGGCTGCCTCCGAGAGGTACTTGGGAATATCGGAGTCACTCGGTACGCCTGAGCGCGCAGATTTCATGTCAGCCCCCCTTTACCTTGCTTACGAGAATCCCAAATACGCCGAAAGCTGAGTCCCCTTCGTTGGATATGGCCTTAATCCTCAGACCGACCGCGCTCTGTTGCCCGAAGACCAACTACGAGACAATCGCACCTGAACGCCACCCCCGTTGCGTTTTTCTGACCCGATACTTCGTACTTCCATGCAGCGAACACCCGCTCACAACCGGTAGAGAACGCCCAAAATCGCCCGCACGGCAGAAACAGAGCGCACGCTAGCTTGCATACCCCCTACGGAGAACACACCAGATTCTCCTAGGCCGCCGATGCTCTCAAACTGACGCAAATGCCCAAGCGGTGCAGGCAAGGCAGTCGCAATACGCTTAAAGAGACCTGATCCGTCGTCGAGCTGCAAAGCAACGAGTGCGCCTTTGTGTTGGCCAATGTCCGGGAGCGCAATGTTTCGACCACCCAAAACGACTTGTCCTGGAAGCACAAGAGGTATGGCACTTTCCTCTCTTATCCGGTACGCCGTCTCTATCCTTTCAAGCGAATGGGGTGGATCGATTTGTACTGCCTCTGTCTTGCTCCCTGGTGGAACAATGTCGTCGTCAAAGAGTACCCCGAGTACCTGATGCAACGCGACTTCCGTTTCCGGCACAACAATTGTCGGCGGACTGCGCCTAGGGTCCGGAGTTTCTGCAGCTAGTGCAACAAGGCCATTCTCGTACGATCGCAGAAGCCTCCGCGCAAAGATGGCTTCCCCGCGCCGCGCGATGACCAAGCGCCGATCGTCAACTGGCGAAGGTTCGGAATCAACGATCACAATCGATCCTCGCGGAGCTGCAAATCCAAAATTATCCGTGCGAAGATAAAATAAGTTCTTGCCCTCGAACCACGCCAGATCAAACGTATCCTGTTTCTCTTGTGAATCACCCCCCTGCTCGGCGCGCGTGAACGCCGCAAGATCGGGACAAACAACCACATTGCCATGAAGTCGCTTCATCCCTGTGAGCGCGACGACCTCCGCAGTCTTTCCTTCAAGTCTGTCACGCCGCCGCCAACGCCGGCACTCCTCATGCGTTTTGTCGATTGCTTTTCGCAGTCGTTTCAGGTCGTCTTCTGCCGCTGCGACGTCCGTGGCCCGAATTTCGTGTCTGCGACCATGATGAGCCTTTTGTAGTAGCGACAACGTCGACGCGCCGTCTGCAAGCGCCGGATCAGTACAAACGCTTCGCATGGCCGGACTGCGAAATAGGTCGCTCGGTGGTGTTTTTACAAGCCCACGCAGCCTAGCGAGATGATCGCCAAGCGTCGGCGCCGTCGCCAGCGATGACCAAGCCGGATATGCCGCGTCGTCGAATAGGTCGCCCAAACGTGCCTCGATGTAGATTCGACACTCCGACGCGTAATCGCGCGCGGAGTCAGCATTGTCGCGGTCTGTTTCGTATGCCTCTTGGCGGCGCTGAAGCTCTGTTATCGACAGGGATGTTTCGAGCGTTGGTCGAATGGGTGTAACAGGGTGAATAGCACGGTGATCTATCACGCCGGTCTTGCGTGTATTTGTGGCAAGATCATGCGCAAAACGCCTATCGTAGGTCGTCACAAAGAGCTGCCCTCCTGCAGAAACCAAGTAAGCAAAGGCGTTCGACATACGCTCCCTGTTTTCCTCGTCCAATAGCTCATGCGGGTCATCCAAGATGAGGAGCCGCAGCCCACCCCTATTTTCGAGAACGTATTCCCAAAAGGCAAAGAAGAAACCTACAAGGCTGGCACGTAGTGCGGACGCATTAGAGATGTGTTGCGCCGGCGCGGCGACACCTTGTCCACCGACAAGAATCTCAAGTTGACCATCGCTGTTCATATTTGTGGCCACCAGCGTCTGTTCGGTCGATGGGAACGCCCCGGCGTAAATTCGCTTTCGCCACTCCGTTGTCCGACCATGCAGCAAGTCGCGCAATTGTTCGACTTGACGTTCCGCCAATTCTCCTACGGCTATCACCTCATCAAGTGCAGCGCTGGCCGTTCGGTATGCTTCTAGCCGCGCTTCGGCTTTTCGGCGCTTCCCAAGGTCCGACGTGAGACGCTCGCACGCGGTCAGCGCTATATTTATCGGTGCGACGCCTTTCACAGTACCGTTCAGGGAGACGAGCTTGGCAACCAGTGAGCCTTCACTTGGTTCGCGGCCGGGCTGAGGCATTTGACCGATTACTGTCATTCGAAGAGTAGTGATCGGGACATCGTTCTCTTTTCGCCAGTTCGCCAAACGCAAAGCAAATTCGAGGCGCTTTAGCGTTTTCTCAAGCGCCGAAAGGTCAGCGAGGTCGGTGGGAAGCGTGATTTCCAATTTGTCCCCAAGCGCAGGCAGCGCTTGAGCAGCCTTATCAAACGAAGCAGCAACCGCGTCCTTAAGGGCCGACAAAACGCCGGAATAAGGCTGCGTCGCAAACAACTCATCGACCACAGCGGAGCGAATCAATGCTGCTGGGTACTCTAGTAAATCCCTATTTAGTTCTGCCTGCAGTGGGGGCGGAAGATCGCGTGTGAGAGCGCCAAGCGTAACCTCGGACCAGCGCGCGAGCGTCTGCGAGAGCAACATTGCGTCCTGTGCCCGAGCTTCCGATATATGTTCGGTCACCAAACGCCCCGATACCGGGTCGCGAGCCTTGCGAGCGTCACTACCGCAAACGACGCAGTTTTCTGGGTGAAAACTCACGTCGTGATGCTCGTGAATCCAGGCGGCCACTCTCGCATAAAGGCGTGTTCGGGCTGCCAACTTAGGATCGCGCGCCAGAGCTGCAAGAACCGCAGCTTCCTGTACAATCCCTTCAATCCTGTTCTTAGCCCGCTCTATTTCCTCTGGGGAGAGGCGTGCCATTCCTGCGAGGCGCGAGGCGGATGCCAGACGGGAGATTTGCTGCACTTCGGCTAGTGCAGGACCGATGTTCTTCTCAAGGTCGGCTCGTGAATCGGCGTCCGTAGGGTCAAACTCTTCGCCCAACACGTTCTTGGCAGCTCGCAATCCATCGGCTTTAAATTGTTCGAAATGCTGTTTCAGCCTTTCGAGCGCTGCTTCAATCGATTTGTCCGCTGATGGTTCGGGCGGCGGCTCTATCGGGGTAATCGCCGGGTTGCTCTTGAACTGCTCAATGAGGTCGGTGCGGCCGCGTTGATATGCTTCGTCCGCAGTCTCTATGTCCTTTTTCTTGGCCTTAGTGAAATCGCCGTCGATCCGTCGCTTGACGCGATCGGCATGGGAGGACAGATCGACCAATGACGAAAGGCCGGTCAAATCCGCAACAGCCTTGCCCAGCTCCGAAGCGGAACCGATTTGGATAAATGGAAGAAGACCCGGCATAGTCGAGCCGATTTGGATGGCGATCGGGTCTACGCCGAGGCTTGTAAGTTCCGGCTCCGCTTCTTCGAGCTTTCCCCGAGCGCTACGCGTCTGTTGCCGTCGTATCGGGGCGAGTAGCTTTCCAGTTTCGTCCGCGAAGGTGAGTTCCACCCAAGTGTTAGTATTGACCCAATCTTGAGATGGGCGAAGCTCCTTTTGGTTCGGCAAGGGCGTGACTGGCGTAAGGCGGTGGCTTGAAGATCTATTTCCTTCGACAGCCGCCTCGATTTGGCACTCGAACTCTGTGTCGCCAGCTTCCGGCCCCCGTTGGGGTCTCAGAATTTGTCCCGTCAGGCACCAGATTGTAGCATTCAGAAGAGAGGTTTTCCCCGAGCCATTTAAGCCTTCGAAGAGAGTCACGTCCGCTTGAGGTTCAAAGACGAAGTTGGGAGGGGGCGAGTCAGGCGGCCGATAAGCATGAAGCCCTGCAAAGCAATGGGCTTCAACTCTCTTCAAGGTAAGTCGGCGAGTTGCATCGCCCGCATGACGCACGGGATGCGCCGGCAATACAGGCGCCGTTTCGAGGGAGGCATCGACGATCGCTTCAGCATCTTGCACAGAAACGTTTGCGTTCCATTTCTTCGGGTTATTCCGATACCAGTTCAGAATGGCACGCGAGCCGTTCCCGGCCAGTGCAAATGCGATGTTGTCCTTTCCGACACCGATCGACCGTCCGCTCACCAGGTCAACACAAAGGGACTCTACAGTGTGAAGGTGAAGCGAGCGAAGCTCGTCATCGTTCATCTTGGCCAGTCCTGCGAAAACCACGCTCGATGTGTCAGAATACTAGCAGTGGTAGTGACACAGAGTCAGTACCTTTTCTGGTTGCCGCCCTCTTTTGGCCTTTCCCGTCGTACCCGACAGGGAGCGACTGTCGGCGAGCGATCTCGCCGCTGGGCGCCGCACACCTTAGTAGCCGCCCGGCCGACGGGACTGACGGGAGCTGACAGCGCGGTCGGGCGACGTGCACCCGACTGGCGCGATCACCGGCTCGCCGTGACACACACTTAGCGCCAGTTCTGTCCCGTCCCGACACGCCCGACGGGTCTGACGCCTGTTTCCATTGAGCGCCAATTCTCATTCTGACGCGCATCGCTCCCTCCATGACTTTTTCTTATGAAAAGAAGGAATAACCCGACAGGGCCGTCAGACCTGACAGTAACTGTTGCAGCACAAGTGTTTGTGTTGCAGCGCGTTGCGTCAGTCACCTGTCAGAACCCGTCGTCAGGAATCTGCGGATGTTCGCCGGCGTGCGCGGCAATCGCTTGGAATGGATGCCCATCAAGCCTCTCGGCGAAAATGGGCAACCAAGGGTCGCAATGTTGCATTGCCGGTCCGGGCAGCTCGATGCAACACCAAATTCCGTTGCATCACTTTAAGATTGCTCCACTGCAAATCTCGGATGCGCAGCTTGCCCGTATTAACTTCGCCGCCAGGAAGGACCCGCTCATTTGCGACAATAGCGGCGCTCCACGCCGCTCGCGGGCAGGACGCGGGCCAATGTCAGATGGGGCGTGGGGCCAGCATTAGAAGCGGTTGGACGAGCGCCGTAGCGTCCGCTGTGAACCAGAAGTGGGCTGTACAACTCTATGTGTACCAGCTCGAGAATCGGGATTCTATTTCGGGCGAGAATCGACTGGATTAGGCTCGATGTAAGTGACGGGCTTTCGTTCAGGTTCGGCAATGCGATGTACGGTTGTGCGCAATTCGTCCGACAGATGCGCTCGAACTGCACTTTCGGAGGCGAGGACGACATTGGCGAGCTTGGCCATGTTGCTGATGCCTTTGGAGAACGCGGCCAAAATAAACGGTCCCACGGCCGACGGATTGCGCACAGAGAATGTGCGCTTCGCAAGAATGTCCTTCCATTCGGCTTCGAAATACCGAAGCACTGCACCGGCGACGGTTTCGCCCAAGACATGTCCGGCCAGTACCTGCACGATATGCACAGTCGCAGCGAACGCTTCGGCGGCATCGAACACAAAATCAGGATCGACCATCTGGCCAACGATATCGGCGACCGCCGGGATGGCGTCAGAGCGTTTCTCCGCTGGTCCTGCAATCATTGTGAACAACGGCGCGACGACTTGGCCCAGGCCGGACTGTTTTGATACCTTGTCGAACAGATCGTCATATGCGTCGCGGCGCCCCGACGCCACGGTCATGAGAGCAAATATAAGAACGGCACTGACCGATGCTTCTGAGATCGTCTTCTCACGCCATTGCATGACGGTGATGGGTTTGATGCTGCCGATGGGCATCTTGAGGACGTCCTCCGGCTTGCGGCCCGGAATCGTCTTGATAGCGACCTCAAGTGCTCGTGGATAGATATGTAGAGTCTTGAGAAAACGATCGACATTGACGGTTCTTGTTGCAGCCTGAAGGACGCTGACGGCCAGCATTGTCTCCATGGGAAGCAGTCCACCCTGTTTGGTACGTTCGCGCAGGGCGATGAGGCAGTCTTCGTGATCGCTGACTTCCGTCTCGAGTTCGGCGAGCTCGTACCAAGCAAGCAGACGTTGTGGTAGCGGACGATCTCGAATCTCAGCGAGAGGATCGGGATTGCTGCACATTCCAATCACCATCGTTTGGCGCTCCACAGGCCAATCCGCGGCACCTCCACGCATCCACAGAATTGCCGTTACGAGAATGAGGACACAGTAGTGCTCTTTCAACCCTTTGGCGGGATCGATCGGTTCGGCCTCAGTCAAGGCGCGAAGCATGAGAGTCAATGCGCTGTCAGTTTTCCCTGCTTGGAAATCTAGGATAGCGCAATCGGCGGAAAGCCCCGCCTTCATCGGGAGCATGTGATCGGAGCATTTCGCGGCTGATTTCCAGGCTTCCTCAAAGAAATAGCGGGTCTTGTCTAGGTCACCGATCTCTGCTGCGCTCCGCCCGGCTTCACGTAACGCGAAGGCCGAGTCGACCGGACTAGACTTCGGGAGCGCGTCGGCGAACGTCTCGAACTCCTTGAGGGCGCGAGTGTGATCGCCGTTGTGATAGTAGACCTTCTGCCGTTGCCGATTTATCCGGTAGTCCTGTGGATACCGCGATTGCGATTCTGCCAACACCGCCAACGCAGCGTCCTTGTCACCGGCATACTCGTCCAGCATGACGGCTTGCGCACAAGCCAGTTCGACGGCCATCTCAGCGCTTTGCCAATTTGCAGCGACCGAGCGGAGTACCGCGATCTTGGCGGCCGCGGCCTTGCTGTCGAATCCTTTGCGCCGCACCTCAGAAAGCCACGCTGACGTTACGATATGCGTAGTGCTTTGTGAAACAGTGGCCGCGGTTTTGAGATAACGGTCACGTGTGACGGCAGGAAGTTTGTCCATGACATCCACAAGCTCACAAAGCTCGTCGATGCCGTTAAGCGCACTGGCCCGGATCACAAACATCATCTCTTCATGCGATGGCTTGACCGTTAGGCCACTGAACGGATCGGTATACACAGGCCGCTGGCGCAACATCTCGCCGGTCTCCGGAAGGGCGCTCAAGGTGAGCAGCATGTCCATCCAGCGGCGTGGTGGTAGTGGGAGGGTTGGGTCAATCAACGCACTGCTGAGGATAACGGACAGCGTGTATGTCTTCAGCTTCCCGTCTAGTTGCGCCGTCTCCGCGAGTGCGCGCTCTAGCACTTCGGCGGCGCGCTTTGCGTCTCTCACGGCCAAGGTTACCAGCAACTGTGCATAGCGAAGCATGACTGAAATGTTGAGACTTTCCGGAAGTAGCGGCTCGGCTTTGTCCCGATCCACCATCGCGAACACGGAAACTTCCTCCGCCAGACGCTTGAATACAGCTTTGTCACGATATGCCGTGCTGACCAAGGCGGCGGAAAACCACCCGAGCGCCTGCACATTGCGTAATGTGAAGCCGAGGATGAAGACCTGCATCATCTGATCGGCAGGGAACGGCCGCTGAAGCAGAAGATGTGACAGCACGGCAGACTTTATTGCAGTGCGTAAGTCAGTCGCCAGTCCAGCGTCACCGCTGTCACGTAGTAGGAGCGACAGACGATAGCGTTCAGGCCCAACCTGTTCGATCCAAGGCCCAACGAGGGAGTCGAATACAATACCTGCCTGCGCGATCACAGGCGACACTTGAGTAACCGTGAGCGCCATATCGCGATTGAAATTGTTCATCAGCAGCGACAGTCGAAACAACAATTCGCGCGAATCTGTGTCCATTTCCCGCAGTAGACGCGCGCGAACAGACCGGCGCTCCAGTTCCATGTCGCCACTGCGCTTCTCCATAGGTAGAATATCGGCGAGCCGTTCGTCCTTTGGCCAGCCACGTAGGCGCAACCCGACGATGCGTGCATCGACGAGTTGCGGGTGACCGCCGCTGAAGGTGAAAATTACACGCTTCCAGAGTGCCGCATCGCCACCGGCCAAGCTGACCATCTGACCGACGTCATCTTCCGTCAAATATGGGACCAGATGAACTGTGGATGTCCTAACCTCAAGAGCACTGACAAGTGTGGGCGGTGGCGGCTTCGCCCCTGTTACCACCAACACACCGTCGGCGTCGGCGACTGCACGCGCGACACGCCGCAACGCAAGCGTGGTGGCGTTATCCGGATCGGCAGGGAAGTCGTCGAGAATAAGACCACGCGCGGTGGTCACTGCGAAACTGGCCGCAATCCGTGCCAGCGTTAGCCGCACAGCATTGGGAAGGAGATCACGCAAATCCGCGAAAAGCCAAGTCGCGTTTTGGCGTCGGGCCATGAGGAGCGCGAGCGTTGTTTTGCCCAAACCGCTGCTGCCGTGAAGCCAACTCGTCCCTGCCGTCACTAGGTCGGCGTGTAGCTTTCCTACGAGTTCCGCGCGAAGGGCTGCGCGTGGTGGCAGCGGAACAGACGAGGTATCGCTCGCGGCAAGTGCAGTGTCCGTGAGTTGGCCGTCGGCACCGGTCAGCGGTAGTCCGCTCGGCAGGGCAGACGGTGGTATGAGCCGATAGGTGTTCTTCTCAAATATAGCTGCGAAATCGGCTGCAGTTACATAGCGGGTGGCTGGCGGCCGTCCTGAGCATCGGAGTATTTCAACAACCAGCGCGCTCAAGACATTGCGAGCATCTTGCGCGCCGACGCCGTGTGCTTGCCCATAGTAGATAAGCTGTTCCTCCAAATCGCGTTCGAGTTCCTCGTGTGATCGGCCCGAACCATACCAATGGATGCGCCGCAAGAGTTTCGCCCGCACATCGTCGGGCGATGCCGTCTTTAGGAACGCCTTGAGATTATCGGGCAGATCGAGGTTGAGCAGGACGGCACGCAACGGTTCGATGTCTGCCTGTTCGCGAGCCGCCACGCGCCAGTATGCAAGTCCGGATAGTGCATTTGGAAACGCGAGGCCTTTTTCTTTCCCGATACGGGCCGTTGTGAGGAGGACTGCGCGAACAATCCTGCCAGGGTTTTCGATTTGAAATGACCAAACCGCGCGCATAAGCGCCGCAACTGTCTTAGAGCGCAACGTAAGCGTCGCCTTTGTGTGTTTCACTTGCGTCAGGGTCAGCGCCTGGTCGCCCGCAACCGCGTAGTCCTCCGCGATCTCGACCAGGAGCCGATCTTCGGGTTTGAGCGCCATCCAGGCCGAAACGGTTTGATAGAGCTGGTAGCCGAATCCCGTGATCACGTCCGTCGCCTGACGGGCAAGCTCATCGGTGGGCACGGCAATAGATTCGGTCGACTTATTTGCCATCTTGAGCGAAATATACAGCGAGTCGGACTTGGTATCCGAACAGCGCAAGCCGTTGAAAGAAGAGCCCCGTCGCGCTTCCCACGCGTGTGATCATCTCTAGCACTGTTGCGTCTGGTTTCGCCGCATAACCGAGCGATCGTGATGAGATTCTCACTGTCCGCTTCGGCTCAGAAGTGGCCTCTTAATTCGCGTCCGACAGGTAGGTGTCCACGTGTCTCTTTGCCATTTCTCCGTCCCGATTAGGAACGGCCAGTTGCCCTGTCACTCGGCGGCATGTTCTCGACAAGTGCGTGGACAAGCATGCGAAATGCGTCAGTCGTTAATCCGAACGTGACGCTATCGCCTTTGCAGAAAACAAAATCCATCAGGCAGGCGATACCGTGATGTTGGTCGGGGTTCTCCGAAACCCTGAGGTTAGCTATAGACGATACGCGCAGCACTTGGATGCGTTCTGGCATGTCAGGTTCCTTTCAGATGGACCACTTGAGGCGCTTCGTGCGAATGCTGGCAAGAAACGACGAAGGCGGCGGTCACACTTGAGCTACCGCCGTCCATCGTCTACGCCATCATCGACGCTCTTCACGCCAGAGCCAGGACTTCATGTCCGCAGCCGGTACTTTCGTAACTCTCCAGATCGGGAACGGACATGGCGCTTTGCCTTCCCAATAGGAGTCTATCGGCGCTGAAAGGACATCTCTGGAATTGAGGTTTCGCCGCTGAGCCATTTCACGGTAGCGGCGATTGAATTGCTCGACGCGTAAGTGAATAGCTTTCTCGCGGCCTAGCAGCGACAACAACGGTTCGACGATGGCGTTGAAATTGGCGATGTCCGTTACAACGGCTGCTACTTCGGCTCTGATCTGCTCGCGTTCGGTTTCGATCATCGTGATTTCTTCGCGAGCGGCTGCTTTGTCGCGCCGAGCGATAATCTCCGTCCGCATGACCGGGATACGTTCAAGCTCAGCTCGAGCTGCGGCAAGGGTCGTTTCGGCTTTCGCGACTTCGTCCGCGCTGCAGGAAATGAGTACGGTCCCGCGCGCCAGTTCGAGCGCCGTGATCCGGTCGCGGATTTCGGACTCGACCTTCGCGAGTTCGTCGAGCTGTTCTGCCCACGCAATTGAAGTATCCGCGGCGGGGCGTGGTCTCCAAAAGCTGGGAATGGATGATAGGGCGTTCATGTTAAACATCTCCGTGATGGCCGCGGTGAGTTGACCGAACGCGCGCGGCGGTCGCGCACGGTCCAATGCTCAGGTTCTTCGGAAGGCCCAAATCCGCGCACCGTCCGCGCCGGATCGCGTCTGTGCCGCCTCGATATCAGCGCCGGCCCGAAGTGCCGGAACCAGGCGCTTCAACCGCAAGCCCAGACTGCTCGCTGTCGACGGCCAATCCCTGCCACGTGCCACACGCTCGCTGACGCGCGAGGACAGTTCGGCCAGGAGGTGCGCAGCCGTTCCGCGCCAACTCTCGCCGTTAGCTGCAAGGTGAGCTACAAGAGCAATCGCCACGTCGTCGCTTTCGAGAATGGCGCGGTCGCCAGCGTTTCTGTTGGCGCGCCACGCCGGAATGATCGTGGCTGGGTCAATGCCAAGCCCGGAAGCGCAGGCCGTCGCCCAACGGGCCGCAGACGCCATGCGCGGCGGATCGACGATTTCTGTTTTGTCGAACTGACGCAGGCCTGCGGACAGTCCGTCGAACAGTAAGCCGAGCAACCCAGGCCAAACTTCGGACCATCGCCGGTCAAGTTCCTCGTCGGGGCGGCGCACTACAGGCGGCGAGAGTTCGATGCGAATGGTCCTGTCGGCCAGATCTGCTCGACCGAGAACATCGGCAATGCCGTTTACGATCAAGGGACGCACGGCGAAGCTCAGATGTTCGTCCGCGTCCGTGTGAAGCCGACGCGCCGCGAAGCCGCCTCCAGTAGCGATCCTAGCCAGCGCGTCGGACAGCCAGGACGGTAACGTCGACAGGTTGTCATAGGAGACCAGATGCCTAGCGCCTACGGCTGCAGCGAGGTCTCTTTCTTCGCGCGGCAGTCCGCGCCCTGTGACGCCGGAACGGTCGATCAGGTCTTGTAGCCGCCGGGCGGCGGAACTCTTGCCTGTGCCCTGGAGGCCGGAGAGAGCTGCAATGGGATAGCTCTTCGCACCGGGCCGGGCGGCACAAACAAGCCATGCCCAGGCCAGCGTCAGGTCGTCCCTGCTCTGCAGCGAGATAAACTCGCCCAGTGTTTCGATCCTCGCGGCGTCATGTTCGGGCACGGGCATCGCCAGTGCGTCGGCCGCGCGGGAGAACTTCACGCCACGGACGCAATCGCAGAACTGCCAGCCGGCGCCGTCGTGGTCGACGATTACAAATCCTCTGTCGGCGTCGTCCATCCCGCCAAGATCGCAAACTATGTCGCGGCCTTTTGTTTCCGCCCAACGGCGCCAGAGCGGATACCGCCGGCCGCTGTTCACCGCGCCAGCGGTCGCCAACGCGGACAAATCCGCGAGACGTGTCGCGCCGAGCGGTTCCGTGGTTCGCTTCGTGTATTCCGCCTGGCCGAAGTAATCGAAACCACGGCTGTTGATCGCCAAAGTCTCAGGGCCGAAGGACATCATTGCCTCACCGCTTTCGGCGGACAGCCAAAGCTCGATTTCCGGCATGGTGAGCATTTCGTGCAGTATCGTGCGTTGTGTGTCGCGTTTGCTGCGCTTTGGGGGCTCGTCAGCTGGCGCACGCTCAGTCGGCATATCATCCCGAACTTCGAATCCATCGCCCTCGCCCGCCATCTCACGAAGCCTGACGCCGGCGTATCAGGACATCATTAAAGTCGTCCCCCACCGCATCAGGCAGCGCGACCTTGACCGCAAATCCCATTTGCCTCAGCCGTGCGACGGCCTCATTCGCTGCTCGACGTCCAGGCACGTCGTTGTCGACCGCGACAATAACCTCTCGCACGTCGCGCGGCGGGATGACCGCGCCGGCGAGGTTTCCGGCGCTCAATGCGGCCCATGCAGGCGCCTTAAGCAGCTCGGCCGCGGCGAGCGCCGTTTCAATACCCTCGCCGAGAATGAGCCTTTTGCCAGCCGGAAAGAGCCTGACAGCGCCGCCACGGGTCCTGCCCAATGTCGTCCGCGCTGGATCGACGTCCGCCTTGCCGCGGCCGTCCGGCCGCAGAAACGTCGAATGCAGCGCGACAATGCTTCCGGCGACATCGCGGACAATCGCCCGCATTGCGGGAAGACGACTCTTGTTCGGATGAAGCGCGGAAGGATCGAACCGTAAGGCCTCGCTCGGCGGCAGCGACAGGCCGCGCGTCGCCAAGTATGTCTCGACAATCGAACCACAAGACGGCTTCGTCGCCTGCCACAGTTTGCGAGCCAGCTCGCTTCGATCCGGCCCCGGGGAAGACGGCCCCGATGACGCCGGCGCACTTGGCGAATCGCCGAAAACAGCCGCGACCAGCAACTCGCGTGCGCACCCGTTCGCGCACCAGAACAGCGGATTGCCGCCTTTGTTGGTCAAAACGAAGGCCTCGGTATATCCGCAGCTTGGGCAGGTGCCACGCCATTCGTTGGGGCGTTTACGTCGAAGATTGAACTTGGCCGCTATTTCGGGGGCCGTCTCCCGATCCCGCACATCCATTCAACAACCCCCACCTAAGGGCGACGGCTTTGCTTGGCGGCCCTTGTGTTCAAAGGACCTACGGCAATAGCGAGAGGGCAACAGACAGCGCAGCGCATTGTTGACGTCGGGACTGATCCAAGGTCTTCGGTCAAGGCCCATTCTCATTCCCGCGGACACGGCTAGTTTGCCTTTTGCAAAGTGGTTCCTGCCAAGAGCCTCTCAAGCGCCACTTTGGGTACCAGAATGCGCTTGCCGATTTTGATCGACGGGATTTCGCCGCTTCTGGCAGCCTCATATCCGCCATTCCGACTGAGGCCGAGCCGTTTGGCAGCCTCCGGGATCGTCAAAGTGAGGCAGTCGGCGTCATCCTGGTCACGCATCTTTTGCTCCCGAAGCAACGTGATTTCCTTGTTACCAGGGTGGACTTGACAGAACCATTCCATTTGACAAATATTTGTAAGTCAAATTCCCAGGGAGAATTTGTGCGATGGCAAAAGTTGGTAGGAAACCCAAAGGACCCTACATCGACAAAGGTAGCGTCTTCAGTGCAAGAATTCGCTCCGACACGCGGCGTGACATCGAAAAAGCCGCTCGAAAAAGTGGGCGATCCCTCGCCCAGGAAATTGAGCATCGCCTGCGTAGATCATTCGAAGACGACCGTACAATATCCCGACGATTTGGGAGCAGAGAGACTTATGCCGTCGCACGACTGATTGGGTTGGCCGTTGAAATTGAAAATGGTCCCCATTCCCGGGCGTGGCTGCACGAAACCCATGCGTTCGACCAAACCTACGCTGCAATCAAAGCATTGCTTGACCAACTTCGACCCGTTCCATCAATCAATAGACCTCGCGTAACCAAGCCTCTCTCGACAGAAGTTGGGCTGTCTTGGCAGCGAGCATTTGAATCAATCCGAGAATCCAGTGGCCTGCATGTGGCCAGTATGATCACGGCTGAACTGCGAGGTGCTCCGTTCGGTCTTCCCCTTGTCCGTCCAGCCGAGTCGCGAGCCAAGAAAATTGAACACTGGAAAGCCGCTATTAGCTCGATCCGGAATGATCTTGGCGCGTTGACAGAGCGCTTTAGCGCCGAAGCGATACGAGACGAGATGTTTGAGCAGGAGTCAGCTGCCGGTCAACAATTCGATGACCGCTTGAATCAACGAAAGGCAAAGGTTGCTTCTGCAAGGAGGCGGAAATGACCGGTCACGTCAGACGGCGCGGCTCGCGATCATGGGAACTGAAATTCGACGCCGGGTCAGACCCCGCGACGGGCAAGCGGAGGACGCGCTATGTGGCCTTCAAAGGCACCAAGGCGGAAGCGCAGAGAGAACTCGTTCGTATCGTTGCCGCAGAGCAATCCGGCCAGGCCGTCGATCCCACGCGGGCCACGGTTGCCGATTTCATGGAGCGCTGGCAGCGCGATTGGATGGATGCAAACGTCAGTCCCAAAACTGCAGAGCGTTATCGCGAACTGATCCGCTTGCATGTCGTTTCGCATATCGGCGCCCTGCCCATCCAGAAGCTTCGACCGGTCAACCTGTCGGAGCTCTACGCAAGGCTCTTGCGTGAGGGCCGCGGCGCGAATTCTGGGCTCGCGGCGCGCACTGTCGGCCATGTTCATCGCGTTATTCATCGGGCGCTAGGTCATGCCGCGCAATGGGGAGTGGTGCAATCGAACGTCGCCACGCTCGTGAACCCACCGCGTGTCTCGTCGGCGGAGATTGAAATTCTTTCCGCCGATGCCATCAGGGCGATTCTGGCGGAACTTCGCGGGCGCACGCTGCGCCCGATCGTTCTCATGGCTTTGGGAACCGGCGCGCGGCGCGGCGAATTGTTGGCGTTGCGCTGGCAGGACATCGACTTGGACCGCGCTGTCGCTCGCATAGAGCGGTCGCTCGAACAGACAAAGGCAGGACTGCGGTTCAAAGAACCGAAAACGAGACATGGACGCCGCTCGATCGCCCTGCCGGCATACCTTGCGGTGGAATTGAGGGCCCACTGGAGAGCGCAGCAGGAGTTGAACCTAGCACTTGGCGCCGGCAAGCTGGCGCCGGATGCGCTGGTATTCCCGACATTCGACGGTAAGGCGCGAAGCCCCAATGCGCTTACGAAGGAGTGGTCGACAGCTTCCAGGGCAGTTGGCGTGTCTGCTACATTCCATGCCCTACGACACACCCATGCAAGTCAGTTGATCGCCTCTGGGCTTGACGTGCTGACGATTTCGCGCCGACTAGGACATGGGAGCCCAACGGTCACCCTTGGCGTCTACGGGCATCTTTTCTCTAATACCGATGACCGCGTGAAGAAGGCACTGGACGCCGTATTTGGGGAAATGAGGAAACCGGGGTATTAGATCGCCCATGGACTGATTGCGGACCTACCGCCCGACATCGGAACGGCAAAGAAGCGCCATAACTTTCCGAGGGCCGATCTCCGCTCGAGTTTTTGTCCGGTCTGGCTGGCTTCTTTCTGTGTCCTGGACCAGATCACGAAAAACCAGGCGAAAGCTGTCGGCCTCCGTAACGCGCATCGCCTGGACGAAGGCAAGAGATCTCTTTCCGGTAGCGTCGCCTTGGCGGGCGACAGCGTAACACGCGTTTCGCGCAAACGAGCGACGCTCTATTCGTCTTTGAGTTGCGTGATGAAGTCCTCCCAGCGCCGGTAAATATCCTCGTGCAGAGCTTCATGGCATTGATTGACCGTTTGCTTGAGCCGGTGCAGCTGAGCGTGATGCGTCTGCACGCGGTGGAGATGAGCGTCCAACTCCTTGAACTTATCGATCAACAGCATCAGCACAGCGTAATGGGTAAGCTCATGCGGAAGGAGCCTTGGCTCGATCTTGGAAGCCAGTGTTTCGTCAGTGCAGCCTTCCGCCTGTAAATTCTGTGTGAAAAGCGCGATCTCTCGGAGACGACGAGCGCCCTCCTCTGGATCGTGCGGCTGCGGACCCTCCGAGGACTCTAGCCAGTTGAGGACGATACCGTCGATCGTCGTTCTTGTCTGGAGCAAGTCCTTTTGGAGGTCCCGATCTATGTTTCTGAGCTGATCGTCAATCCGGGCGACAGATTCGCAGAGACCGTCGAACGCAGGTCTGGGAATGCCAATCTCGACGAAGTCAGGATCGCCAAGCGCGTCCTTCAGGCTCTTGAGCCAATCGCCCATGACGCCGGCGACGGCGCCTCCTTGCCCTGGCATCGCCGACCCAGCGAGTTCGCTCGCGAGACGATCCATATTGCGGTCGACCATGCCTGCCAGGGTCAAAGCCAACTGGCCGGCGCTAGTCGCCCCGATGACGGAAGCCAGACCTCGGGAGATCTGATGCGCTTGGTCGATTCTCCCCTTAGCTCGTTTGATCTTCCTATTGACACCAAAAATCACCGTCACGGGCAGAGTGATGGCGATGAAGCTCATGAGCGCTAACAGAAAGGTCATCGCATCCGCACTCAGGAGTTTCGAACGGGCAGATTCGAAGACCTGCGCTCCTGCCTCCAGCTTGGAGAGATCGAGGCCGCTGGGGTCCGCCCCATGCTTGAGGTGCCTGAGCGACGTGACGACGGTCCAGTCGAGCACGTACTCGTGGTTGGCAAAAGCGGCGTAAAAGAGGCCGAAGGCAAGGACAATGGACGCGATCCACGCCACTTCGAGAACGTGGTCGAGTGGCGCCCAACGCCCGAGCCATCCGAGCCATGACGAGCGAGACCTGCGACGGCCCGTGCCAGACATCATCAGGGGCGCTCCTGTTTGGCGGCAATCATCCGTATGTATTCCAGCAAGTTCGTCGCTGCTCCCGGGCCTTTACGAAAGCACTTGACGCTTGGGTAATCGCTGTCACGGCAGCCCAGTTTTTGCCAAACGTCCAAGTAACCGGAGTAGATGATGACCGTGGGAGCGCCTTTCGCCAGCGATGTCTTCTTTTGAACGAACCCCTCCTGCTCGAGCCATATCCATCCGGCGAGTTCGTGCCATTCCTTGTTGTGGCTAATTCGGTTTTTTTCGTCGATCGCTTCTTTGGCGCGCGCGTCTGCGGGAATATTGAGATCGACGATGATACAATCGACATTGTCCTTTTCGGAGTTCCACACGTCGCGCGCTTGAGCGACACCGAAGGCGGTGAGCAACTCGTGCCCGAGACTTCTAAGCGCGTCCTCCAGCGGGTACAGAACGGCTCCACGGTCTTCCACGACGAGTATTCTCATATTTTTCTCTCCCTCGCCCTCCTGGGGAGTTCAACCCAGGCGGTTACTTCGTAAGTCGGCTGATAGAGTTCTTCTCGTGTGAACCTCTCGGAAGAAGGTCTGAATATCGGCTCGCCGGACCGGAAGCCTGTGGCGACAACAGACTCGAGCCGATCCGCGATTCGATCACGTTCTTCAAGAACTTCTGCGTACAGCTGCTTGGTACCCCACGAGCAGCGCATCTCTTCATAAGCTCTCAGAAACGGCTCGATTAACGGCACATTGAGCCGGGAAACCGGCTGCTGGTCGCACGTGTGCCAGATCTTGCCGCCATGGGCGTCGGCAATCCGCTTGCAGAGGAAGAGACCAACGCCAAGGCCTTCGGCCACGTTGCTCTCACGGTAGTAGAGCTCATAGACGCGACTATTTATGGGCATTTTCGCGCCGTAGTCGGTGATCGAAAGTCGATGCGGAGCGTTTGATTCACCTGAGGCAGGGCGGCAATCGACGTGGATCTTCGTCCCCTGATGGGCGTATTTTATGGCGTTGTTCAGAAGGTTATATAGGAGCTGTTCGAACAATGCCTTGTCGCCCCACACCGGAGGATACGCCGGCGAGGCGTATCGAGGAAATTCCGCAATTCGTATTTGAAGGTCCCTGCGCCGTGTCTCAGCGCGATAGAACTCCTTCCACTTGAACAAGAGTTCCTTCTCAACAAGAAACTCCTCTGGACGGTATGGCAACGTATCGAGAAGGAGCGACTTTTCGTTGCCGAGGAGGTGGCTCAAGTTCTGCAAAAATGCGTCTAGGTTGCGGCAGATGTCGTTGACCTTCTCCGGCGTGAGCCTCTCAATGGTTGAGTAGTTCTTCAGGTATGTGTCGCGTATTAAGTCGATACCGGAGATCAACTGCGATGACTCGTGACCGAGGATCTTCAACTGATCGTAGGTAATCTTCTGCGCGATGCTGGCCAGTGCCGCCGAGACGGAAGAGGCGAGGAGCCACCAAAAAGCCTCGAGGGCGTTGTGTAGGTCACTTTCGCGGCTGTTCTCCGGAGCGGACCGCGGATGGGCCTTTGTGTAGCCAAAGAGAAGACCGATGGAACTCTGTGGATGTAGAGGAACGGGCAGTAAAACCAGTTCGAAGTCGCCGCACTGCTGGAGATCACAGTTCTCCAGCGCCGCCAGGCACTCGGAGTTCTCGTTCTCGGACGCATAAACGAATTCGCCGCTCAGCGCACCGGACTGCGCGTTGATTGCGTTCTCCACGACTTTCAAGTTCAGGGTAGTTTCGGCCGCGTTGGGGGCGAACTGCACCGGATAGTCGCCGGCCTTTGCAACGACGTGAAGGGTCTGCACGTTGGTAACCGCAGCCTGTTCGACGCCGAAGAGCACAATGTAGCGCAGGGCGAATGCTCTTACGATCGATTCGAAAGCGACGCTCGCGCATTTCCAGAGACCGTCGAGTGTGGCCCGGGAGTCTACGACGTCACGAGGAAGCCCAGCACGGAAGGCGCTCATGATCTCGCGGACATGTGAGGTTACGTAAGCCTTGCGCTGAAGCTCGAGGTTGTTGGCGAGTTGTTTCTCGAGCATGGACAACTGAAAGCATACTTTGGGGACAAGACCATCAAGCTCGCTGGATTTGGTAAGGTTCTTTGGATCTTTAATCCAATCGATGTGTGCCTTCTCCACGTCTTTGGCGAGCGCGACAGCGGAAGACGAAGTGAGAAGAAGACCGGACGGCAGCCGCTCAGGGAGACTGCGGATCTGCGTCAAGATCTCGTCTTGCCGGGTATCGAGAATGATTTGACCGGCGAAGAACACGCCGAGCAGCCGCCCTCCGAAGATGATCGGGAAGGTGTACTCGCGATAGCCGATGTTAGGGCAGTCGTAACTGAGAAACACGCGCCCATCGTGCTCACCCACGACCAAGTTTGAGCCGTACGGCAGGCCGTTGGACTGCTCTTTCACCTTGGCCTCTGCAACGTTGGCCATGAGTTGGTCGAGCGACTGAAATGCATCGTGGTCGCGGAACAGCTTTGCGTGGATATTGTCCGTGGGCTCACAGCAGTTGCATCCCTCGCGAAGCTTTCGGTAGGCCGGGGTCATCAGCCTTTCAAGAAACGGTGAGTCGGTGCGAACCACTTCGCCGTCGGGCGCGAATTCGATGATGGTTGTAGGTCTGCCGACGGCATGCGAGATGGCGGACTGAAAGCCTTGGAGATGGCTGTGGGAGAGAATTCCGGGACCGGTAAGTCTCGCAAGTTCGCGGAGAGCGGGGTCGACGAGTAATGGAGCGATATCGCCGTCGAAGTCAGCGGTGACGTCGGTGATGTGTTGGGGCCGGAAGGGCCAGTCTTTGCACTTCACGCGATCAACCCCATCTATAAGTGATTTGGCGGCTGGAAGAATAAAGAACAAATAACTGTTAACTGTATCATTTCCACACGCCGGGGAAACTGTGTCAAAAAGGTTGTGTGGTCTTATGAGAGGCACGGATCACGGATATACGACTCTGCTACGAGCGCTATGGCTTCTGCAATTATTTGTTTTCGCAACGTGTTTTCCCCGCGAACAATAGTATCACGTTGCCAAATCCGTTACGATCATTTGAGAATGACGCCCTGTGGCGCTATCCCGCTGCAGACCGGACGGCAGCTATCAGATCGGAACCGGCCCCAAATGACGGCGCCTGACGTGGCGTGGCCACTCCCGCACGGTCGCGCATTTGCCACTGAATTCCTCATACCATTTGAGGGCTCGGTGGCAATCCGGTGGCAATTCTCATTTTGTTGCCATCGGGCGGAAACCTAAGTATTTGATCTCGCTAGACGGATGGGTGGCCGAGCGGTTGAAGGCACCGGTCTTGAAAACCGGCGTGCCCGAAAGGGTACCGTGGGTTCGAATCCCACCCCATCCGCCAATTAAGGCGGGCCTACGGAAAGGGCAAAAAGCGTTATGAAGCAACGCAAGCTTGGGAAATCCGGATTCTCCGTCAGCGAAATCGGCCACGGGCTGTGGGGAATGGGCGGCTGGTCGGGCTCCAGCGACGAGATTAACCGAGCATCCCTGCGTCTTTCCATCGAAGGCGGTTGAACCTTTTTCGACAGTGCCTATGCCTATGGCAAAGGTCATAGCGACAACCTGATCGGAGAGATCGCACGCGAGTTTCCGAACCGGACGCTGGTGCTCGCCTCGAAGATTCCGCCGGCAGACTGGAAATGGCCAAGTTCTCCGAATTCACCTTTGAGCACTGTGTTTCCGCGCGCCCATGTCCTCGAATATGCACAGATGATCCGCAGCGCCTTCGGCCGCAGCATCGATCTCCTGCAATTTCATGTCTGGGAAGACGCGTGGGCGCGGGAAGCGGAATGGCAAGACACGGTTACGGAGTTAAAGGCTAAAGGTGTGATTAAGGCGTTTGGCCTCAGTCTCAACCGCTGGCAGCCCGAAAACGGCCTCGCAGCGATCGAAACGGGTCTCGTCGAAAGTGTGCAGGTTATCTACAATGTTTTCGATCAGGCGCCGGAAGACCGCCTGTTTCCTGCCTGCCGCAAACATAATGTCGGCGTGATCGCGCGGGTACCGCTCGATGAAGGCAGCTTGGGCGGCAAGATGACCCTCGAAACTCGCTTTCCGGAAGACGACTGGCGGGCACGCTATTTCAACTCGAAGAATCTGGCGCAGACAATCGAACGCGTGGAGCATCTGAAAAAGGATCTGCCCGAGGGCATGAGCCTGCCCGAATTGGCATTGCGCTTCATCTTGAGCGAGCCGGCCGTCAGTACCTTGATTGCAGGCATGCGCTCGGCGGAGCATGTACGCGCTAATCTTGCGGCCTCGGACAAAGGGCCTCTGCCCGCCGACCTCATTGCCAAACTGCGCGCCCATCGCTGGGAACGCACTCCGGCGAAATGGTCGGATTGACAGTAGATCGAATAAACCTGATCCGAAGCTACTTCACATTCCGCGCGAGCATCAGCAGGGGGGAATGATCGTATGAGGCATCGGCCACGACGGGCGCCGTTTTCGGCGTTTCATATTGCTTGTATTCCGGAACCTGATCGAGGCGGACGAACGTATATCCCTCTTCCACCAACGGCGGAATCACCGACGCAACCAGATCGGGGGACTGCTTGTGGATGCAGTGCATCAGCACGACGCCGCCGTTGTCGCGACGGATTTCGCGCAGATAGCCCTTGGCGCAAGTCTGCGCGCTCCATTTGTGTTTCCAGCAAGCCCAGTCGGCGGCACTCATCACATAGCCGTCGTGCATCGAGATATCGCCGCCGATATCCCAGTAGATCGGCCCCACATAATTGCGCAGGACCGGATCGGCATTGAGAATCGCCGCATGCGCGCCGCGCCAATAGCCGTAGGGTGCGCGGAAATACAGCACGTCCGTCGGCTTCATCAACGGCGCGATCTCGTCGTGCACTTCCCTGATCTGATCGATCAACGTGTTGGGATCGGCATCGAACTTGCTCGTCAGCTCCGGATGCGTCGCGCTGTGGTTGGCGAGCAGATGGCCTTCCGCCGCAATGCGCGCCAGCAATTCGGGATGGGTGCGGGCCATCCTGCCGACGATGAAGAATGTGGCCTTCACATTGTTCGCCTTTAGGACGTCGAGCAGCGCAGCGGTATTGGCATTCGGCCCGTCGTCGAACGTCATCGCAATCGTATGGTTGTCGCGGAGCCCGGCGTGGAAGATGCTGCGACTCTGGAACCAGGCGAGCTGTTCCTGGTTCGACGTGGGACGGTCGCCGGCGCTGGCGGCCACGCTAGCGGCAACACACGCCACCACGACCCAGGCCAATATGCTTAACCGCATGGTTCCCACCCCGTCCTTGCGCTGAGAAGTTTAAGTGGCCTCTGGAGCGCGGGCAAGCTCATGTTGGGCGGTATGGCTAACGGGCTTTGGCCGAATCGCGAGATAAACCTTCGTTTTGCGCGATCCAGCGGTCCACATTTTTTTGCAGAAGCCACAACGGCATCGATCCGTTGTCCAGCACGACCGCGTGGAACTGCTTCAGATCGAACTTGGAGCCAAGCTCGCTTTTCGCGCGCTCACGCAGGTCGAGGATGGTCTTCTGACCGATCTTGTAGGCGCAGGCTTGGCCCGGCCACACCACGTAGCGCTCGACTTCGGCCGTGACATCGGTAATCGCCATTCCCGTCGTCGTCTGCATGTAGGAGATCGCTCGTTCGCGCGACCAGCGCTTGGCATGAAGACCGGTGTCGACGACCAGTCGCACCGCGCGGAACAATTCGGCCTGCAGGCGCCCGAGATCGCCGTAGGGGTCGTCGTTGTAGAGACCCATATCCTTTGCGAGATGTTCGGCGTAAAGCGCCCAGCCTTCGCCGTACGCGGGGAAATATCCCATACGCCGCCTGAGCGGCATGTCGGCAATCTCGAGCGCGGTGGCGATCTGCATATGATGGCCGGGAATGCCCTCGTGATAGGCAAGTGTCGGCATCGCCCACATGGGCGTCTCCGCCGTATTGCGCAGATTGGCAAAGAAAACGCCCGGCCGTTTGCCGTCGAGCGATGGTGGCTCGTAATAGGCGCCTGCCGAGCCTTTTTCTGCGAACACTGGAACGCGGCGCACGTCCAGCGCGATCTTCGGGAGATGCGCGAAGTATTTCGGCAGCATTATTTTCACGCGGCCGAGGATTTGTCCGTAGCGCGCCAGCATGGTGCGGCGGCCCGTGTCGTCATCGCGATAGAGGAAGCGCGGATCGGCCATCAACGCATCCATCCGCTGCCCGACGGTCCCCTTGGTCAACCCGACCGACTTCAGGACGCCGTCCATTTCGGCGGTGATGCGTGTCACTTCGCTCAGCCCATAAGCGTGGATTTCGTCGGGTGTCATATCCGTCGTCGTCAACGTCTTGAGCTGATCGGCGTAATAGGCGTCGCCGCCTTTCAGGCGCCACACGCCCGCGTCGTGCGTCGCGCGCGACCGAAGGCTTTGCTCTTCGGCGATAAGCCGCCGATAAGCGGGATAGACGACATCGAGCATGACTGCGACCGCCTTGTTGACGAGCGCGTCGCGGTCCGCTGCATCCATGCCGATCGCGGCAGTCCTGTCCGCCAGGTGCTCGATGAGCGGGTTCTTGCCGACGGCCGGAGCGATGAGCGCTTTCATCTGCTCGATCGAATCGTCGACGATGAAATCCGGTGGAATCACGCCCGCTTTCGCCTGACGCTCAGTGTCGATGCGCACCGCCTCGAGCACGGGGCCGAGCGCCTGCAATCGCGCCACATAATGGCGTGCGAGCCGTTCGTTCGTGATCTGATGCGTGGAGAGCAGGAAGTTGGGGACGTTCTTCTGGATGCCGAACGCTTGTTCGACGGGATAAAGCCTGTTGTTCGCTCCCAGCCATGGATATTTCTCGTTTGCCAACTGCCTTGCGTAGCCCCAGCGCACGACATCGTAGGAAAGTTGTTCCTCCGGCGAGAGTCTATCCCTAGGCCAAGCGGCAATCTCGGCATCGAAACGGCGCGTGCGGTCGAAGCGCTCTTGGCGATCGGCGAGCGAATAGGGATCGAGCTTGCTGTTGCTCATATCGTACCAGGCGCCGTCGATCACGCCCGCTTGAGTCATCGTCTGCGGGCTATCGAGCGCGTCGACAATGGCTTGGCGGTTGAGCAGGTCGTTGAAGCGAAATGGCGTGCCCCATACAGTCCTATAGCCAAGGTAGGATGCCGCCATCAGCAAAAGTGCAACAAGGATTGCCGTGCTGCGCACAAACCACTTCATGACGTGTTCCCGAGCCGCTTGTTGCGTGACGTCCTACGAACTGCTTCGCGCGGATTCGAGGGTGGAATCCGTACCTGGAAAATCTGTCTTGGTTAGATAGAAAACATACCGGGCCGCTTCGTCTTGCGGGTCGATGTGCGGCACCCCAAGTCCCGCCTGCCGCGTCGAATGGATGGTAAGGCCCGCAATGGTTCCGTCCGGCGCCAGCCATGCTTCGAGTACCGGACCCAGCCCATAAACGGCGTAGCTTGTCACGCCGGTATAGGTCCAGAAATTGCCGAGGCTGTAGGCGATCAGATGATGGCGGTAGATTTCGACGGCGCGCGGTACATGCGGCCCCTGCCCGATCACGATGTCGGCGCCGGCGTCGATGGCGGTGTGCGCGAAGGCAACCACATCGCCGCGATCCTCGCCGTCAAATACAACGTCGCCCCTTGTGACATGGACATGGTCCCAGCCCTCGGCGCCGCCATGGAACGACACGATCACAATGTCATGCGTCTTCTTCAGTTCTCGTATGCGTTGTGCTGCCGAAGGCAGGTCGTTCAGGTTTAGCGTTCCGTCGTTGGGTGCAAAGGCGATGACCGCCGCGGTTCGTCCATCGGCCAGTTTCAGCGTCGCGGCCCGTGCGCCGTCGCGGTCAAGCCCGCCATAACCGATGCCACGTGCCCGAAGGGCTGCCATCGTGGAAGCGCGGCCCGCCTCGCCGTAATCGCCGCTGTGATTGTTGGCGAGGCTGACCGCATCGATGCCGAAGCTGGCCAGCACGTCCGCATAATAGGGAGGACTATGGAACGCATAGCAGTTCCCGCAATTCTTCGCCGTATGGTCCGGACCGTCGTACAGCGGTCCTTCGAGGTTCGCGAAGGCGATGTCGGCATGCCGGAAAAGCGCCGCTAGATCGTTGCCGACCAGCAATGAGGCATCGACATGGGGCACAATTGCCGGATTGAGATCGTTGTCGATGGACCCCATCATCACATCGCCGGCGGCGACGATGTCGACCAGGCGGCGGTCGCCGGGTTTGTAGGTTTCGGAAAACCACAGCTTCGTTCCTGGCGGCGGCGCGACGGATTTGGCCTTGATCGGTGCGCGCAAGGATTGCGGCTCGACGGATGCAACGGCGGTGCGGTCGTGTGCGATCAGGAAAAACGCGGTGCAATAGGCAACCACCCCGGCAGCAAGGACCGACGCGGCGACGCTCATGAAGCGGCCGAAATCGTCTTGCAGGCTCCAGCCAAAGCGCCGGTCCATCGTTCCCCCCGTTCGGGGAACGATTGTAGAGGGCAATTATGTCAAGTCGAGGCGGATTCCACCGAAGGTTAACGGCACCCTAGATATCGGCGTAACACCGCACTTCGCTAGCCGCGCCCGGCGTGGTGACCGCCCCGGTGCGCGCCGGCCCGACGTTTTTGGAATAGCGGTAGAGCGCACCCGAACCAAACACCGGCGCCTTTGGTTTCCACGCCGCCTTTCGCGCCGCGAGTTCCGCGTCGGAAAGCTCAACGCTGATCGCGCCGGTTTCCGCGTCGATGACGATGATGTCGCCGTCTTTCAGAAGGCCAATCGGCCCGCCGTCCGCCGCTTCCGGTCCGACATGGCCGACACACAGTCCGCGCGTACCGCCCGAGAAACGTCCGTCGGTAAGGAGTGCGATGTTTTCAATGCCCTGCCCGTACAGCGCCGCGGTGGTCGACAGCATCTCGCGCATGCCCGGCCCGCCTTTGGGACCTTCATAGCGGATGACCAGCACGTCGCCCTCCTTGAAGTTCCGCGCCTGCACCGCCGCGAAGCAATCCTCTTCGCAATCGAAGACGCGCGCCGGTCCGCGATGCTTGATGTGCTTGAGACCGGCGATCTTCACGATGGCGCCTTCCGGCGCGAGATTGCCTTTGAGACCAACCACGCCACCAGTCGGCGCCAGCGCGTGAGCAACGTCTTTCATCACCTTCTGGTTCGGATTGAACTTCACGTCCTTCAGGTTTTCGGCGACGGTCTTGCCCGTCACCGTCATGCAGGAACCATCGATATAACCGCCGTCGAGCAGCGCGCGCATCAGCATCGGTACGCCGCCCGCTTCCCACATGTCCTTGGCGACGAACTGCCCGCCCGGCTTCAGAGACGCGAGATACGGCGTGCGCTTAAAGATCGCTGCCACGTCGAACAGATCGAACGCGATGCCCGCCTCGTTCGCCATTGCCGGCAGATGCAGCGCGGCGTTGGTCGATCCGCCGGTTGCGGCTACAACCGCCGCTGCGTTCTCGAACGCTGCGCGCGTGCAGATGTCGCGCGGGCGGATACGCTTCTCGATCAGCGACATCACCGCCTGCCCGGCCTTGAGCGCAAAATCGTCGCGCGCCAAAACTTCTGCCGGAGGACCGGAGGAATAAGGCAGCGCCAGGCCGATGGCTTCCGCCACGCAGGCCATCGTGTTCGCGGTGAACTGTCCGCCGCAGGCACCCGCGCCCGGACAGGCATGGCGCTCAAGCTCGTCGAGATCGCAGGCCGGCATCTTTCCTGCCGCGAACTGACCAACGCCTTCGAAAATATCGACCACCGTTACGTCGCGGCCCTTGACGTGGCCGGGCATGATCGAGCCGCCATAGAGAAACACACTAGGCACGTTGAGCCGCAGCATCGCCATCATCATGCCGGGAAGAGATTTGTCGCAGCCCGCGATGCCGACCAGCGCATCGTAGCAATGGCCGCGCATGGTGAGTTCCACGCTGTCGGCAATCACTTCGCGGCTGACCAGTGACGACTTCATGCCCTCGTGGCCCATGGCGATACCGTCGGTCACGGTGATGGTGCAGAATTCGCGCGGCGTGCCGCCGGATTCCTTCACGCCCTTCTTGGTCGACTGCGCCTGACGCATCAGCGCGATGTTGCATGGTGCGGCTTCGTTCCAGCACGACGCGACGCCGACGAAGGGACGGTGGATCTCCTCCTCCGTCAGCCCCATGGCGTAATAATAGGAGCGGTGCGGCGCGCGCTCCGGCCCTTCGGTGACGTGGCGGGAGGGGAGCGTGGATTTGTCGAAGGTGGACATGATTCAAGACCTAGCAATGGATGGAGCAAGAACCGTAAGGGAATGATCTTTGTTTTTCGGATTCCGGCGAACCCCTCCCCCTACCCCCCTGAGCCCTTTCCTGGCAAGCGGTTTGACGTATTAAAATGACAAGGATGTCGATCCATTCGGCAAGATAATTGTTATTCAAAATTCGAGGGAGGCACCCCCCATCATTTTTTTGCATCATTTCTTGAATTCAATTCCTCAGCCTCCTTCTGCCGACAATACCGAAGTTATATGGAAAGCACCGACGGCGTCTTCAAGCCGGTGCGGCGATGTGGAGCAAGCGCAATCCTATTGAGCAGCCACTTGAAATTTACTCTGACCCCGTTTCTTGGACCCTGTTTCTTCTTGGCCACCCGGCCGTTTCTCTGTTCTGCGGGTGTGTCTTGGATGCACACGTCGCACATTGCAGCTGAATCACGCATAGAAAGCTTGCCGCAAGAGAGTATCATTACGGTCGGTACCGGAGGGATTTCCATGCCGCAGACTCTTCGCACGCGCGCCAACGGCGCCGCGTGTCAAAAACGTTCACTGAAATTGGCCGGAGCAGCGCTTTGTGTGCTCTTCGCAGCAAATGGCGCGCACGCCACCGACATCGACTCGGCATTCGCGGCGATCACTTCCACCTATAACGCTCCGGCCAACAGCACGCTGCTGGGCGTCATGGACATCGTCACGACGCGGCCGATTTCGCTCGGCGGACCGGTCGTTCTCGATACTGCAGGATACACAATTGGCCTTTCAGGCGTGATCAGCGGCAATGGGCCTATGAGCATTGGCGGAACTGGCACGAGCATCCTGAGTGCGAATAACACTTACGACGGCGGCACGATCATCAACAGTGGGGGCACTCTGCAGATTGGTAATGGCGGCACGACGGGGTCCATCAATGGAGACGTGACCGACAACGGCACGCTCGTATTCAACCGCTCAGATATCAACAATTGGATATTCCTAGGAAACGTCACAGGAAATGGCGCGCTTGTTCTGGGAAAGGGCGATCTTTGGATAAGGGGTACGAACACCTACACAGGTGGGACCGTGATCGCGTCTGGCGCACAATTGGGCGTAATGGACGCTATCGCAGGTGACATCGTGAATAGCGGGAGTTTGGTCTTCCAGTACTGCAACTGCTGGTGGGGCACAACGTCTATGAAAACATTTGCAGGCAGCATATCAGGGAGTGGTGGTGTCGTGGTGAATTACGAAGAAACAACGTTAACTCTAACTGGCGACAACACATATACTGGCGATACGGTCGTCGCGAACGGCACGCTGATTCTTGCAGGTAGGAATACCTCCACGAGACTCTACGTCTCAAATGCCGGCACCTTACAGATCGGAAATGGCGGGACCTTGGGTTCTATTGCGGGCGATATAAGTGACGGTGGCATCGTTACGTTCGATCGTTCCGATGCATACACCTACTCCGGCAAGATTTGGGACATCGGGTCGTTGCGTCAAGTCGGGACCGGTACACTGGTCCTGACCGGCGCGAACACCTACACGGGCCCGACCATCATCGCCGCGAGTTCAACGCTTCAAATCGGCAATGGCGGAACCGCCGGCTCGATCGCCAGTAATGTCACCAACAACGGAACGCTTGCGTTCAACCGCAGCGACTCGAGCGCTTATGCGGGGCAAATCGCGGGCGCGGGGAAAGTAAACCAGATCGGCACCGGCACACTGACGTTGAACGGTGTCAATACTTATAAGGGCAGAACCACAGTGTCCGCCGGCACGCTCCTGGTCGGCGATGCTGCGCACCCGGGCGCCAGCATCGCAAGCAACGTGGTGATCGGTTCGGGTGGAACGCTGGGGGGGCACGGTACGGTGCTGGGCAGCATATCCAATGACGGTAAAGTGGCGCCAGGGGCTTCTATCGGCACTTTGACAGTCGGCAGCTACACGCAATCGAGCGGAGCAACCCTCGCCATCGAAATAACGCCCGCGGCAAACGACCATCTGCGGGTGACGCATGCGGCCTCGCTGAACGGCACACTGGCGGTCGCGCTGGCGCCGGGTGCGTATGGCACAAGCGACCGCACTATCCTGAGCGCCGCCGATGTTTCGGCCACGTTCAGCGCGGTCACGTTCAGCGGTGCGGACGACCTTGCACAGGGGATTCGCTATGTCGGGACGACGGCCATAAATGTCGTATTCGAGCCATGGAGCGGTACAGAGGTTTATCGCGCACTCCCAAAGCTCGCTGTCAACTCTGCGCAAACCATCAACGACCTCATTTTCTCGCACCTCCGCACGACGTATTGTCGGGATTTCGACTCCGCGAACGGTAGACCCGGCGAGCCAACTTGCCCTGAGCTTTCCGTATGGTATCAGGGCTTCGGAAGCGTCGGAACGATGGAAGCCACTGGCAATCAGAGCTACAACACCCATGCGGCTGGAGTGATCGGCGGGTTCGATTACCGTTTCGACAGCGGCCTCGCATTCGGCTTGGCTGCCTCCTATTCGATGGGGACGCTCGGACTTAAGGGTGATGCAGCGAAGGTCTCGACCGACAGCTACTCGATCGCCGTGACGGGCGGAGCGCCGCTGTTCGACGGCCGGCTTGATGTTGATGCCCTATATGTCTCTATGGCAGGTGACCGCCACCGCGGCGTCACGCCAGACACGGGAACCCCACTTACCGCAGTGTCCCATCCCAAGTCATCAGCTGTGCTGGGCGCCGCCGAATACCGCCATCCCGTAATGATCAGCGGTTTAGACGCTTTCGCACGGATTACGTACGGGCGGGCGTCGCTCGACGCCTTTTCCGAAACCGAGGCGGCGCCGTTCGACTTCAGCGTCTCTTCGCCCGGCGAATCCGCCGGGTTTGCCGATCTCGGCATGCGCTTCAGCCGCATCTTCACGCTGCGCACCGGTTCGATCGTCATCCCGGAGATATCGGCGGCCTTCCGCGAACGATTCGGGAGCACCGGATACGACGTGACGTCGCGTCTGGCCGACGCCGAGGGCGCCAGCTCAACTGTACCGGTCGCTGACGGGAACAACGCCGGTTTTGTCCTTGGCCTTGGCGTGACAGCGGAAAATCGCAACGGTTTCGAACTCTACTTGCGTGGCAACGGCAGGATCGTCGGAAACGAACGTGAAGGCCTCTTGACCTTTGGCAGCCGCTACACGTTCTGATCGGTCTCCGCCAGGGAGAAAAATTGAAAAATCGTCAGAAAATCGGCGTCAGAGTCGATTTAATTGAGCTTACGACAGCATCAGGGTGTGGCCTTTGCCGCGTCCAGGATGTTGATCTTCATCCCGTTGCTCATGATGACGTCGCCGCCCCTCTGGCCAGGTTTGCAGGGGCCGAGCCACGTCGACACCAGGGTCGTCTGGTGCGTGCCATTGGCCGCGCCAAACGCTGCGCCCGTGGTGGTCGAGTTGATCACCGCGGTAAATTTGCTGCTGAAGTCGCCCGTGACAACGATGTGACTGGTCGTCTTCCAGCCTTTGCGCGGTTCGCAGGTCGAGTCGATGCTCCAGCCGTCGCGATTGTGGTTCACCTGTGTCGATCGACAGCTCGTGTTCGAAAACTGAGAGCGAAGCGCCGACAATTTCTCCTCCGAGGCCGGATCTAGACAGACCTGGTCCGAGATGTTCTTGCCGCTCGTTGTGATGACTTGTTGCCAAAGCCCGAGCTTCTGGTGCGGGAGCGGCGTATCGGCCATGGCCGTGCCCGCCGCCAAGAGAAAGCCACAAGCTGCCAGACTCGCGATGTCGGATTTTCTCATGGTACGGACGCCCCAAGATTTCGCCCAGAATCCTAGCGGCATTCGTTGCGGGGCTCAACTCGCGCCGCGCCTTACGCTCCGGAAACGTGACAGACAAATGTTGCTGTGTCATCGTTTGCTTGGTCGATGCGCCCGGGGGCCGTTCATGGAATTGCAGGTTGCCATTATCACGCTGGTTGCGCTGACCGGCGGTTACATCGTTGGGATAATGGTCCAGAGATTCCTGCCGCCGCACCACCTTGCGCCGGAAACGAAAGACGTGGTGAAAGGTGGCGTGGGCGCCATCGTTACGCTGGCCGGCCTGGTGCTCGGACTGCTCGTGGCCTCCACCAAAGGTTCGTTCGATACCAAGGCCGACGAGGTTCACGCCTTCTCGGCCAGCCTGATCGAGATGGACCGCTCGCTTTCACACTATGGGCCCGAGGGCGCACCCGTACGCGCGGCTCTGAAACGCTACACCGAGCTCAAGCTCACCGACACCTGGCCCGACGAGAGCGGCATGGATCAAGATGCGGCGAATGCCCTCGACGACAGCAAGGGCGTTGCCGCACTGGAAGGTATCGGCAGCGAACTGCGAACGCTGAAGCCGGCCAATCCGACTCAGGTCTCCGTTCAGAACCGCGCCATGGACCTGTACTACCGCATTACCGATGCGCGATGGGCGATGGCGGCTCAGCGAGGCACCACGGTTCAGCCTGTCTTCCTTGTTATTCTCATATTTTGGCTGACCGTCATGTTCACGAGTTTCGGGCTCTTCGCGCCGAAGAACATGACCGCGATGTTCTTCATGGTGCTCTGCGCGATTTCGTTCGCCGGCGCGATCTACATCGTGCTGGAGATGGACGGTCCGTTCTCAGGTCTTGTCACCATCTCCAGCCAGCCCATGCGCGACGCGCTGGTGCAAATGGGACATTGATTTAGGCGCGGGGGCCATTTCCGGAGAGCTTTGGTCTAACGTCGCAGCGCCGGATAATCCGTGTAGCCCTTCGGGCCGCTGGCATAGAACGTCGGCATGTCCCAATTGTTGAGCGGCGCGTCCGTCTTGAAGCGCTCTACCAGATCGGGATTGGCGATGATTAGCTTGCCGAACGCGACGGCATCCGCGACTCCGTCCGCCAGCGCCTTTTCCGCCGTCTCCTTTGTGAAGCCCTCATTGGCGATATAGACGCCGCCGAACGCCTCTTTGACCCACGGCCCAATGCTGTCGTCCTTGCGCGCCTCGCGCGCACAAATAAAGGCGATCCGCCGCTTGCCCAGTTCGCGCGCTACATAAGTGAAGGTGGCGAGCCGGTCGGAATCGCCCATGTCGTGGGCGTCGGCGCGCGGTGCCAGATGCATGCCGACGCGATCCGCGCCCCACACTTCGATGACGGCATCGGCCACTTCCAGCATCAGCCGCGCGCGTTTCTCGCGCGAGCCGCCATAAGAGTCGGTCCGCCGATTGGTACTGTCCTGGAGAAACTGATCGAGCAGATAGCCGTTCGCGCCATGGAGTTCGACGCCATCGAAGCCCGCCGCTTTGGCGTTCTGTGCACCCTTGCGATAAGCGGCAATGATGCCCGGAATTTCGTCGGTCTCCAGGGCGCGGGGCGCCGGATACGGCCTCTCCGGCCGCAGCAAACTCACATGGCCCTTCGCGGCGATTGCGCTGGCCGAAACCGGCGGCTTGCCGTCCAAAAAGCTGGGATCTGATATCCGGCCGACATGCCAGAGCTGCAATAGGATACGGCCGCCTGCGTCGTGCACGGCCTTGGTGACCAGCTTCCAGCCGTCGGTCTGTTCGTCGGACCAGATGCCCGGCGTGGCGGGATAGCCCACGCCCATCGGATCGACCGAGGTCGCTTCGGAAATGAGAAGGCCGGCGGTCGCGCGCTGGGCGTAATACTCCGCCATCATCGGCACGGGCACGCGGGTTTCCGGCACGGAGCGGCAGCGCGTCAACGGCGCCATGACGATACGATTGGGCAGGCTGAAAGCGCCCACGGTGATGGGATCGAACAAAGACGGCATGGAGGAACCCTTCTGTAATAGAGACTGTTACATAAGGCGCCAACCGCGCTGCTGCAATCCCCCGGCATTCGCGCGACCCTTCCTTTGAACAAGAAAGCGCCGCGCTGCCGGATCAATGGCGTGCAAGTCGTGCCGTTCTAGTCGCGATAGTGCCTGTTGCCGTCATTGTCATAATAATAATGCCGACGGTGGTATGTCCGATGGTGGTACGACCGACCGCAGTCCCGGTCGCGCTCGACAGCGTTGCCTGCCAGGCCGCCGGCAACCGCGCCGCCGACCACGCCCACGGCGCTACCATGTGTGATCGCGCTGCCGATCAATCCGCCGCCGACTGCGCCGAGAACGGTGCCTGTGGGGTGACTGCGACCGCTGCAGTTATCGGCCATTGCGCCGGTCGTCGCCGCGCTCAACGCAAAGATGGCAGCCGCCAGGATGAAGGATGTTCTTTTCAACATTATATGTACTCCGATTGGTCCGCGCGGCCAGCAACACGCGCCGGCCTTGTTACGGTAGATTGTTTTGATGACGTGCTCGGGTGGTTTTGCCCGCACCAGATGGTCCGTGCCGTACTGCACGTACGGGACGAACCATGTCATAGGTCAACGTAGTGAGCCGATTGCCGCGCTTAGCAAGCGCGTAGATATACTCAGAAAAGCACAAAGTCGTTTTGGCAGAGTGGCTTGCGAATAAACAGAACCCGCCGCCGCGCGATGATGGTGGAACGAGAAACACATCAACCCAAGATCGCACTAGACCGAGTACGCCGCCTTATTCGTAGTAGGAGTGCCTGTGATGGTGGCGATCATAATAATAATAGCGGTGGCGATAGTACCGCCGCCCGCAGTCCCTGTCGCGCTCGACGGCATTGCCCGCCAAACCGCCGGCAACCGCGCCGCCGACCACGCCCACGGCACTGCCGTGCGTGATCGCACTGCCAATCAGTCCGCCGCCGACAGCTCCCAGAACGCTGCCAGTGGGGTGACTATGTCCGCTGCACCTGTCCGCCATGGCGCCGGTCGTTACCGTGCACAGCGCAATGACAGCGGCCGCCAGAAAGGAAGTGTTTTTGTACATCGGATTCACTCCGTTTGGTGTGCCCGCTTACGGGTGCGGTCCACATACAACGTTTGCATTGCAGAATTGTTCCATGAAACGAAAGCCCGGTCCTTCCGGCCTTGGACTAAGCAAAACTAACGGCTGGATCGAATCGGCAGCCACAAATTCGAATGAAGAATTACTTGCAGAGCGATGCAAGGCGGGCCGTGTCGCCGTCGCGATTAGGGGCCTGCGGGATCGGAATGTTCCGTGCCACCAGGAGTTCGGACAGCATGGTGCCGCCCCAGGCAAAGCGCTGATTGCTGCCGTCCTTGTATACAGGATCGCTTTCCGCGTCGGGCAACGAGATCAACCTGACACCATGCCGCTTGTACAGATCGAGGAGCCGAGGAAGCATGAGGGCGGTGAACGCCCCCATATGCAGCAGTAAAACATGCTTGATGTTGCGGCCGTACAAAAGGTTCGACATTTTCTGCGCCGCCGGGAGGTTCATCGCGGCGCGCTCGAGAAAACTCTTCTTCATCCACGCGACGGCTTTGGTATCGCCTTTTGCCATGCATCGCGCATAGGGCTCGCTGTAGGCCCAATCGTCGAAGCTGAGCGTCACCTGCGCGATGCGATAGCCGTGCGCCTTGACGAAATCGCCGATCTCTCTGCGCTTCTCCGGCGTATCACCCTGGTTGAGATATGGCAGCCGTAGCCAGTGCCAATCCTCGCCGCCCATGTATTTCTGTAGCGCTGGTTCATCCGCAAGGATGTCCTGTTCGAATGCGGACGCCGGGTTCTTGTTCGCGTCCATATGCGTGAATCCGTGGCTGCCGAGCGGCTGGCCGGCCGCACGCCAAAGGTGAAGCGCATGAGCCGCATCAGTCTGCTTCTCAAGCCAGACGGCATTCAGGAAACCATAGGCCGGCGGCGCGTGGTGCGCCTTCAGTGTTTCAAGGACGCTCTTGACGATGTCGGTCTGGCTCACGCCCGGAGGCAGAGGTGCATATCCCGGCAGATCGTCGAACGTGATTGCCGTTTGCATGGGCTTTGCCGCGAAGGCAGACGTTGCGATCACGAGCGCCGAAAAGAAGGACCAAGCCAGAGTTCGTACCCGCATCGTGCCCTCGCTCAACCGAGAATGTGTTTCAATGCCTCGCTTAGCCGTGTTTTCAGCTGAATCGCCTCAGCCCGCTTCTCGCGCTGTTCGGCAAGGACGTCTTCCGGAGCGCGGGAAACGAATTGTTCGTTGGAGAGCTTGGCATCGAAGCGGGCAATCTCGTCGTTCGCCTTCTTCAATTCCTTTTCCAGCCGCGCGCGCTCCTTGGCGAAGTCGATGACATCGCCCAGCGGCAACGCAACCACCGCCTCGCCGACGACAAACTGCGCCGAACCTTGCGGAATTTTGTCGGCCACATCCGCCGAGGACAGCCGCGCCAGCGTGAGGATAACACCGTGGTGGCGTTCCAGCCGCGCGCGCGTGACCGCGTTTGCGCCCTTCAGAACCAGTTCAATCTTGGCCGAAGGCGGCACGTTCATCTCGGCGCGGATCGAACGCACACCGGCAACCAGGTCAATCACCCACTGCATTTCAGTGCGCGCTTCTTCGTTCTTGGGCAGCGCCGACAACTCCGGCCATTCCCCTTCGATCAGCAGCGACGCTCGCGGCGCGGTGTGCTCCACGGTACGCGCCCACAGCTCTTCCGTGATGTAGGGCATGAAGGGATGTAGCAATTTGAAAATCTGGTCGCGCGTCCAGGCGGCCGTCATGCGCGCTTCGGCTTTGGCGCCTTCGTCGGTGCCGTTGAGCAGCGGTTTGATGAATTCCAGGTACCAGTCGCAATACACATCCCAGACAAAATGATAGGCCGCGCCTGCCGCGTCGTTGAAGCGCAACATTTCCAGATTGGCGGTCACCGCAGCCGCCGCGAGAGCCGTTTCGGCCACGATCCATTTGTTGACGGTGTGAGTAACCTTCGCCGGATCGAAATCCGTGCGCGTGTCGCAGCCGTTCATCTCGCAGAAACGCGCGGCGTTCCACAGCTTGGTGGCGAAGTTGCGGTTGGTCTCCACGCGCGACGGGCCGATGCGCATGTCCTTGCCCTGCCCGGCCGATAGCGCCATCGTGAAGCGCAGCGCGTCCGCGCCGTATTCGTCGATCAGATCGAGCGGGTCGACGACGTTGCCCTTGGTCTTCGACATCTTCACGCCCTTCTCGTCGAGAACGCGGGTGTGGATGAAGACCTTGTGGAACGGCACGTCGTCCATGAAATGCAGGCCCATCATCATCATCCGGGCGACCCAGAAGAAGATGATGTCGAAGCCGGTGATGAGAACGCTGGTGGGATAGTAACGCTTCAGTTCCTTGGTCTCGTCCGGCCAGCCCAGCGTCGAGAACGGCCACAGCGCCGAGGAGAACCAAGTGTCGAGCACGTCCTCGTCGCGGTAGATCAGTACAAAATCATCTTCTTTGTCCAAAAAATCGTACTCAAGAGCAGTTTTCTTGTCGGCGACTTTAACTGTGCCAGCATATTGGCGCTCAGCGGCGAGCAGTGCAGCCTCCTCAGACTCTTCCACAAAAATCTCGCCAAGAGGTCCGTACCAGACCGGCAACTGATGCCCCCACCAGAGCTGGCGCGAAATGCACCAGGGCTGGATGTTGCGCAGCCAGTTGAAATAAACGTTGGCCCAGTTGCCGGGCACGAACTCCGTGCGCCCGTCCTCCACGGCCTTGAGCGCGCGCGCGGCAAGCGTGCGCACGTCGAAGTACCATTGCTCGGTCATGTAGGGCTCGAGCACGACGGTCTTGGTTTTTTCGTCGTGGGGCACTGCGTGGACGATGGGCTCGATCTTGTCGAGCAATCCCAGCGCTTCCAGATCGGCGACGACCGCCGCGCGCGCGACAAATCGGTCCAGCCCGCGATAGGCCTCGGGCACGACGTCGTTCAGCGTGCCGTCCTTGTTCAGGATATTGATCAGCGGCAGCTTGTGCCGGCGGCCGACCTCGAAATCGTCGAAGTCGTGGCCCGGCGTGATCTTCACCGCGCCGGTGCCCTTTTCGGGATCGCTATGCTCGTCGGCGATGATCGGGATCAGCCGGCCGGCCAGCGGCAGCCGCACGCTCTTGCCGACCAGCGTCTTGTAGCGCTCGTCGTCCGGGTGGACCGCCACTGCCGTGTCGCCGAGCATGGTTTCGGGGCGCGTCGTGGCCACGGTGATGAAGTGGTCGGGCTGGCCGTCCACTGGATATTTGATGTACCAGAGGTGGCCTTTCATCTCGATGCTTTCGACTTCGAGATCGGACACGGCGGTTTGCAGCCGCGGGTCCCAGTTGACCAGCCGCTTATCCTTATAGATGAGGTTTTGGCGGTAAAGCTCTACAAACACTTTCAAAACGGCGCGCGATAGTCCCTCGTCCATGGTGAAGCGTTCGCGCGACCAGTCGGCCGAAGCGCCGAGCCGGCGCAGCTGTTCCCCGATCGCCCCGCCGGATTCGTCTTTCCATTTCCAGACCGCTTCCAGGAACTTCTCGCGGCCCATAGCGACGCGGCTCTGCTGGCGCTCCGCCAGCTGGCGCTCCACCACAAGCTGGGTGGCGATGCCGGCATGGTCCATGCCCGGCTGCCAGAGTACGTCCTTGCCCCGCATACGCTCGAAGCGGACCAGCGCGTCCTGCAACGTGTTGTTCAGAGCATGGCCAATGTGCAGCCGGCCGGTGACATTCGGCGGAGGAATGACAATGCAGAACGGCTCGGCATCCGGCCGGCGGCCCGCCCGGAACGCCCCAGATTCGACCCATCGGGCGTATATGCGCCCTTCCACCTCTTTGGGATTGAATGTCTTGTCCAGCATGGAACGGCAAAACCCTCTCGAATCGGCGCAGCCCGGGATGGGTGAAACAGCCCGGGTGCCCGTCCGTCAAGGGGCTACCGGGGCCAACTGACCCCGGATGCCGTAAATGCGTGAATTGTCAGCGCTTGATACCGCGCGCCCTTGCGACGCGGGCGACTTCGTCGCGCACTGCGCCTTCCAGAAGCGCCGGGAAGTGCTCGTCCATCCATTCGCGGATGAGCGGCTTCATACGCTCGACGATGGCGTCTGCGTTGGTACCCAGCCAGTTGTTGACGACCGGATCGAAGGCTTCGCGCACGGCGCGCTCGAAAACGGCCTCCACGGTGCGTCCATCGATCTGGGTCGCGGGCGCAGCGGCTTGCGTGCGCGGCGCCACCTGCTCCGGCTCGATGTTGGCAAAGGTGTCGTCCAAAGCCTTACGGGTTTTGTCGGAAAAAATGTCTTGGTGGGCGCTCACGGGAGCTTCTTCCATGACTGCAGGCTCCTCAATCGTCTCGAACACGACGTCATTCTCGGGCAGTGGCGCGGAAACCGCGCGAACCGGCTCTGACATGGGTTTCGGCGCTTCTTCGTGGATTTCGTGGGTCAGCTCAAGAACGTCCGCCTCGGCAAAAGATTGCGCCGGCGCAATTTCAGTCTCGACGACGGGCGACACGGGAGCGGTCGCAGGCTTTGCCTCTGCCGCCGGCTGTGCTTCCGCCGAATCTTCAGAGATGATCTTGCGGATGGAGGCCAGAATCTCCTCCATCGTCGGTTCATGCTGAGGGCTCGATGCCATACGCTTTCTCCGGCCGACGAGTTTGCTGAACTATGACCCTAAGACAGTTGACCACAGAAGGCAAAGAAGGAGTTAAGAAATCTGGCCGCAACCAGCGAATTGTATTGGAAAATATCAATCGCCGAACCCGATCCAACGCGCGGCGTCGCTGTCGTAATGGTCCAGCGGGTCATAGAGCTTGACCTTCAGGCCAAGCGACTTGGCGGTCAGCACACCTGACGCTGCGATAACCTGAAAAGCGGCCACCATGGCGTCCCGCTGCGAGGTCACGACGGCAACCTGGGCGTTAAGAAGCTCTTGCTGGGCGTTCAAGACGTCGAGAACGGTGCGCCCGCCGACCTGCTGTTCCTTGCTGACACCCCGGAACGCGATCTCGTCGGCGTTGGCCGTGGCCTCATTCGACGAAATGTTTGCTTGCGCCGCCTGAAATATGTTCCAGGTACTTGAGACCGTGTCGCGGACGTCCCGGTCCGTGGCGGAGACGTTCAGTACGGCCTGGGAGTGCAGTTCCTTGGCCTGACGGATCGTGGCTTCCTCTGCCCCGCCTTGGTAGAGCGGAATATTGATCTGGCCTGTCACGCCCAGCCCATGCACGATCTGGCCGGCTCCTAGGGTCGAGCTGTAAGAGCTCTGCGAATACTGATATCCGCCCTGCACGGAGACTTCGGGCAGAAGCGCGCCGATCGCGTCGTCGACAGCGTAGTCCGCCGCCCGTTCGTTTTCCCGCGCCGACACCAAGGCCGGGTTCTGCTTGAGCGCGAAGCCAAGTGCTTCGTCCTCGTTCTTTGGAACAAGGCCGGGGACCGTAGGCGTGTCCTCGAGCGTTTCGGCCGGGCGGCCGATGGCCTGCATGAAGTTGGAGCGGCTGATCGCCAGCTGGCCTTCGGCTGCGGTCAGGTCGGACCGCGAAGTCGACAGCCGGGCTTCCGATTGCGCGACGTCGGTACGGGTCAGCGATCCTGCCTTGAACTCCAACGACGTCGCGTCACGCTGCCTGCGGAGCACCTCGACGTTGTGACGGCGCAGGTTGACGATGGCGGTGTCGCGCACGACGTCCATATAGGCCGTCGCAGCGCCCAGCAGCACGGTCTGCTCGGCGGCCAGCAGTTGGGCGCGACCCACGCGCACGAGAGCCTTGGCCTGGCCAATCTCGGCATAGGTTCTGCCGCCGCGGAAAATCGACTGTGTGACGCCAATTTGGGCATTCAGGGGATGCGTCCCTATCCAGATCGGGGCGCTGTTGATCTTGTATTTCTCGAAGCCGTATGTGCCGCTTGCCCCGATGGTGGGCCGCCATTTCGCGTTTGCTTGTGCGACGGTTTCGTCTGTTGCACGCAGGCCTGCCTGGGCGGCGGCGAGCTGCGGGTTGGTCTCGTAGGCCACTCCCAGCGCGTCCAGCAGAGTAAAGCCAGAGGCTTTAGCGACAGGCGGCGGGTCGGCTTGGGAAAATGAAGGCGTCGTCATCAACAAGAAAGTCGTAACAACGACAAGGCCAGATAAACGCCGCATCCCCATGGCGAATCCCTCAGAAGTCATACCTATGTGGGGATGTCAGAAGACGAATCCAACAGCCCGGCGGAAGCCCGACAAAACCGGCACCGACGCATCGAAGTCGGCGCGCAAGCCAATTCGCCCGTTTTCTTTGACGAAAAGATGTCCGCGGCCCTGCGGCCCCCGCTGGACAACTGCGACGAGTCGTCCACCCTCCCCCAATTGTGAAAGGAGCTTTTCAGGGGGTTCTTCGATGGCACCCTCGACAATGATCACGTCGTACGGCGCTTTGACTGGGACACCCTCGGCAAGCGCACCTTGCACCACCGTCGCATTCTCGGCGCCAAAGACCGCAAGCAGGTCGTGCGCAATGCGAACCAGTTCCGCGTCCTGTTCCAGGGCCACGACCGACTTTGCCAGCAATGATAGAACCGCGGCGGAATACCCGGTGGCGCAGCCCACATCGAGGACCCGATCGCCGGCTTGCACGTCCGCCAGCATCAGAAGCTTCGCGAAACTGCGGGGATCGAGCAGGTGTCGCCCCGGCGCCACTTCCACCGGAAGGTCGCAATAGGCCATGGCTCGCTTGTTGCCCGGGACGAACCGCTCCCGTGCGACAGCGGCCATGGCGGCCTGGACCCGGGGGTTCGCAACCCCGCTGGTGGCCAATTGCGTTTCGACCATGGTGGCGCGCTGGGCTGCGTAATCCGGCATCGTAATCCGCTTTTGGGGGTGCCGCGTGGCTTATAGGGGTGGGAGTCCCGGATGACAATCAGATGGAGACACCCGGCCGGTGCAGAACCGGTTGTCGCAGAGCGCATCGATCTGATATAGCCGCCAGCCTTGAGGCCACGTGGCGGAGTGGTGACGCAACGGTCTGCAAAACCGTGAACCCCGGTTCAATTCCGGGCGTGGCCTCCACAAATATTTCAGTTGGTTAGGCTCAGAACCTAGATCATCGGCATAAACTCGCCGCGCGCCCCCTCCGTGCCCGATCACGCAGCAAGCGAAAGGCTGGTTGGCGGTAATCGCGCTGACGGCAATGCCGAATGATATTAGCGGAAGCACAGCATTCCGGCCGCGCGCAACATCGTTTCTTCAGGCGGCATGGCCGCGCTCTTGCCCCGCACTGTTTGCGTAAATTAAGAACTCAAAATGATAATTTAAATAATTCCAACATTCAGAAGATGACTATCAAGAATTCGGTCTGTAATTGCAGACACCAGGATTCAGTTTATAGTTTCATACATTAGATTTTGCTTGTTCGAAAAAGCGAAGGACAGCGTGGCGCCGGAAACGACCGGGCTTGCGGCGTTTTTTGTCCATTCATTCCCGGCAATGTGGAACCGCGGCAGCACATAGGGGCAGTCGCCGCCGGCGAATGGCGGCACAACAGGGGGCAGGCATGAATTTCGATCCGCGCATCGGGCGCCGTACGTCCGGCTTGCAGAGCTTTTCACGCCGTTTGCTGGCGAGTGCGGCGAGCGTCGCGCTGATCCTGGGCCAAGTTGCGGCGGCGAACGCCAATCCCGTCGGCGGCACGGTCACAAGCGGCAAGGCCACGATCTCTACGCCCGCCTCCGGCACCTTGCAGATCGACCAGACGACCAAGATCGTCATCATCAACTGGAACAGCTTCAACATCGCAGGCGGCGAGACCACCAAGTTCGTGCAGCCGAACGCAAGCTCGATCGCAGTGAACCGCATCGGCGGCAGCGACCCCTCGACGATCCTGGGCAGCCTGCTGGCCAACGGCAAGGTCGTGCTGATCAACGGCAACGGCATCCTGTTCGGGCCTGGCTCCAAGATAAATGTCGGCTCATTACTCGCCACGACATCCGATGCGTCGGATGCGGATATTGCATCCGGCAAAGCCAAGTTCGACAAGGCAGGCAATCCCAACGCCCAGATCATCAATCAGGGCAGCATCGCCGCCGCATCCGGCGGCATGGTCGGGCTGATCGCACCGGCGGTCTCCAACAGTGGCACGATCACGGCCAAACTCGGCAGCGTAACGCTGGGTGCCTCCAACGTGTTCACAGTGGACTTCACCGGCGACGGGTTGGTCTCGTTCCCGGTAGACGGCAACGTTGTGGCCGCCGCCATCGGCAAGAGCGGCAAGCCGGTTGAGGCCCTTGTCGTCAACGACGGCAAAATCAGCGGCGGCACAGTCGTGCTCAGCGCCAGAGCCGCGGCGAACCTCGTCACCAACGTGATCTCCATGAAGGGCGAGATCGTCGCCACCGCCGCACATCAAGCAGGCGGCAAGATCGTCCTCGACGGCGGCAACAGCGGCGATGTCAGTGTTGCGGGTAGCCTCAATGCTTCAGCCGGCGTGAACGGCAATGGCGGCGACATCAAAGTCGTCGGCCAGACGACGCATTTCAACGGCAGCGCCAGCGCCAAGGGCGGTAGCGAATCCGGCGATGGCGGCAAAATCGAGACTTCCGGTCATGTGCTCGATGTTTCGGGCGCCAAGATCGACACCTCTGCAGCCCACGGCAAGACCGGCACCTGGTTGCTCGATCCCTACAATGTGACCATCTCCGACGGCGCGACCGCGAACACAACCGGCAGCTACGACGCCAGCGGCGACAATTCCGTTGTCAATATTGGTGATCTCGAAAGCGCACTCGGCACGACGGACGTCGTCATCACCACTGGCGCAGGCGGCAGCCAGGCCGGCGACATCACTGTTGCCGCCAATCTCACCTGGTCGGCCAACACGCTCACGCTCGATGCCTATCACTCGATCAATATCAACGCGGCCGTGTCTGCGACGGGAACCGCAGGCCTCACGCTGACCACAAACGACGGCGGCACGGGCGGGGATTATCACTTCAACGGCGGCAACATCAGCTTTGCCAACACGAGCGAAGCCCTCACGATCAACGGCCAAGCCTATACGCTGCTCAACAGCATGAGCGATGTGCAAGGCGTCAACGCCAACGACACGGCTCTGCAGGGCTACTATGCTCTGGCGACTTCGCTCGATGCGACAAGTACGTCGAGTTGGACGCCAATCGGCACCGACGGTTTGGGCACTATCGGCAATTCTGGCAACGGCTTTAATGGCACCTTCGCCGGCCTCGGCCACACAATCTCGAACCTGACGATCGATATCGGCTCAAGTAATTACGCCGGCCTGTTCGGCTATTCGAGCGGGACGATCCGCGACGTCGGTATAGTTGGCGGCACGGTTCACGGCACAACCTTCGTCGGCGCGCTTGCGGGTTATAACGTCGGCACGATCACCACCTCCTATGCCACTGGCGCAGTCAGCGGCAGCGGCTTTTTCATCGGCGGTCTCGTGGGGAACAACGACACTGGAGGCACGATCAGCGATTCCTATGCCACGGGCGCGGTGAGCGGCTTCAACAAAGTCGGCGGGCTCGTGGGCGACCTTGGCGGTGCGATCAACAATTCTTATGCCACAGGAGCGGTCAGTAGCACGGCAGAGCATGTGGGCGGACTTGTTGGCGCCATGGTGTCGGGCACGATCGTCGATTCCCATGCCAGTGGTGCGGTCAGCGGCGTCGATGCTGTCGGCGGTCTTGTAGGAACCGTGTACGGCGGAACGATCCATACGTCCCATTCCAGCGGCAACATCATAGGTACAGGCCAAGATGCTGGCGGCCTCGTGGGCAGGAACGGCGACACGATCATCGAATCCTATGCCACAGGCACGGTCAGTGGAGCACATGGCACCGCAGGCGGGCTGGTGGGAAACAACACCAACACGATCCTCGACTCCTACGCCACGGGCCAAGTTAGTGCCACAGGCGATGCCTTTGTCGGCGGGTTGGTGGGCAATAATTCGAATACAATCACACGATCCTACGCCACGGGTGCGGTCACGACCGGCGCAAGCGGCGTGGCAGGCGGCTTCGTCGGCAACAACGGCGGCAGCGGTACGATCAACGAATCCTATTCCGCCGGTGTGGTGACGGGCAGGACGGGTTCGACGCTGGGCGGCTTTGCAGGCAACAATGACGGAACGATCGGCGCGAGCGTGCCCGTCTATTATAATGGCACGGACAATCCTGACCTCGATCCTCAAGGCAGCGGCTCGGGCAGCGCAACCAATATCGTTGCGCCCACCTCTCTCAGCCCGTCGAGTTTCGCAGGCTGGACCTTTGGCGGCCTCGGCTCAGGCGCCAACTGGGTAATGATCGGCGCGGACGGCACGTTGCTCACAACCGGCAGCAGCGCGGACGGTGCCACGACGCCGATGCTGCTTAGCGAATATTCGACGACGATCACCAACGCCCATCAGCTTCAGTTGATGGCGCTCGACCTCGCGGCAACCTACACGCTCGGCAACAACATTGACGCGAGCAAGACGGCCAGCGGTGACGTGTGGACCAGCGAGGGGTTCATTCCGGTCGGCGACGGCGGGATCATGGACGGGTATCCCGGCTCGGATCCGGTCGGAGTGTTCCAAGGTGCGCTCAACGGCCTGGGTCACACGATAAGCGACCTGCACATCGACAATTCCTCCCGGCTTTGGGTTGGCTTGTTTGGGTGGGTCGGGACGTCCGGCGTAGTGGAGAATCTGCGTCTGGAGGGCGGGTCCGTAATAGGAATGACCTCCGATACGTACGACCATTCGCACGGTATCGGTGCGTTGACGGGCGCAGCCAGTCCCGGATCTCTAATCAGTAACATCTCTTCGTCGGTCGATGTGGAAGGCTTTACCGCCGTCGGCGGCTTGATCGGCACTTCGGCCGGCACAATCGAGTTTGCGTCTTCGAGCGGCAAAGTCACAGCACACGGATGGTCGGGCGGCGGACTGGTCGGCATCGCATGGGGCGGATCGATTTCGGATTCGTTCGCGACCGGTGACGTGACAGCAGCCGGTTGGGCGGGCGGCTTGGCGGGAGCCAACTGGGGAGGTCCCAGCGGCACATATGGACCGGCCTCGATTACCCGCTCCTACGCCACAGGCGATGTTGCGACAACCGCGGAGACGCCGCCGCCGCCGGTTACGGGCTCGTCTCCGGGCGATGCTGCCGGAGGGCTGGTGGGCACGGGTAACGGAACAATCTCATATTCATATGCCACGGGCCACGTGGTTTCGGCGGGTGACGATGCAGGCGGCCTCATGGGCGTCGGAGGCTCGGACATCGATCATTCCTACGCGACGGGTGCCGTCTCCGCCGCAGGCGACAACGTTGGCGGACTCGTGGGGGCGATGTGGGGTGGCTCCATTAGCGAGTCCTACGCCTCCGGTGCAGTCATTGGTACGGGCACGGACGACGGCGGGCTGGTCGGCGTCGCGTGGGCAGGAACGATCATCAGCTCCAATGCGACGGGCACGGTGAATGGCGGCGCGAACGCGGCCGTAGGCGGGCTGGTCGGCGAGAACGACACTACGATTTCGTTGTCCTACGCTACGGGTGCGGTGACGACCGGCGCAAGCGGCGTGGCGGGCGGTTTCGTCGGCAACGACGGCGGTACGATCGACGAATCCTATTCCGCCGGCGTCGTAACGGGCGGGGCGGGTTCGACACTTGGCGGCTTTGCAGGCTCCAATGGCGGCACGATCGGCGCGAGCGTGCCCGTCTATTACAATGGCGGTGACAATCCGGGCCTCGGTCCTCAGGGCAGCGGCTCGGGGAGCGCCACCCACATCGTGGTGCCGACTTCGCTCACGCCGTCGGGTTTCGCAGGCTGGACGTTCGGCGGCCTGGGTTCGGGCGCCGACTGGGTGATCGTCGATAAGGACGGCACACTTAACAGTACGGGCGGAGCGAGCGCCCCCATGCTTCTTTCCGAATATTCGACCACGATTACCAATGTGCACCAGCTTCAGTTGATGGCGCTCGACCTCACGGCAACCTATACGCTCGCCAACAACATCGACGCGAGCAAAACGGCGAGCGGCGACGTATGGGGCACGCGCGGTTTCGTTCCGGTCGGCGGCGATTCCAGCGGAAACAACGCCACGCAATTCACCGGCGCATTCGACGGCAAAGGGCACACAATCAGCGGCCTTACCATCGACGACGAGGTTACCGACGCGAACAAGGCCGCTTTCGAGGCGGCCGAGGATGCGAACTGCAACGCCGACGGGATTTGTTACACACAACCTATCTCCAGCCAGGGCAGCAACGTCGGGCTGTTCGGCTTTATCGCCGCGAGCGGCTCGATCGCGAATGTGGGCCTTGTCGGCGGCCATATCGCGGGCACCTACGCTGTCGGTGCTCTTGCCGGCTGGAGCGACGGAACGATTACCAATTCCTATTCCACCGCGACGGTGTCGGGCGTCGACACGTTCGGCGACTATTACGGCGAATTCATTGTCGGCGGGCTTGTCGGCACTAACACCGGCACAATCGATTCCTCGCACGCGAACGGACTGGTCACGGGTGGATTCTATCTCGGCGGCCTGGCGGGCCAGAACACAGGTTTCATCGATCATTCCTATGCCACCGGCAATGTCACCGGCGTCGGCGATAATTCGGCCCAAATCGGTGGCTTGGTGGGCGTGAACACAGGCCTTGTCGATCATTCCTACGCCGCGGGTACCGTGAGCGGCACCTTTTTTGGAGTCGGTGGGCTCGTCGGGCTCAATCTCGCCGACGGCGTCGGCGTTGCGACGATCCAAAATTCCCATGCCACGGGTGATGTAACCGGAACGACCGACTATTCATTGTTTGTCGGCGGTTTGGTGGGCCAGAGCGCGGTCGGGAACGGTATCGCAGTTAATACTTTGCCGCTTTCGCTTCTGCCGCATGTCATCAACGACTACGCAACCGGCACCGTCCGCGGCAACAGCACCGTTGGCGGTCTCGAAGGCAACCAAAATTCCGGCGTTGTCGTTAATTCCTTCGCGACCGGAAACGTCGCGGGCACCGGCGAACACTCGACGTATATCGGCGGCTTAATCGGCTACGTCGGCGATCAGGCAGCGCCCGGAACAACGGTCACGAACTCTTTTGCAACCGGCGCGGTGAGCGGCTCGGAAGAAGTCGGCGGCCTTGTCGGCATCATGAAGGGCGGCGACACGATCAGCCACTCCTATGCTACCGGTTCGGTCACGGCGACCGACCCATCGGACGGTATCAACGTTGGTGGCTTAGTCGGTTTAGCGCGCGGCGCGATTGAATATTCCTACGCGACAGGAACCGTCACCGGCAACAGCAACGTCGGCGGTCTCGTCGGCAAGCTGGCCGGGCAAACCGGCAATCCAAGCAATCCCTTATTCGACAACACCGCCGGCTCGATCACGGTTTCCTATTCGACGGGCGCAGCGGTCTCCACCGGCCGAGTTGGCGCACTTGTGGGCAGCCGTGTCGATGGTCTGGAATCCGACGGCACGACTCCGCTCACGACGACAATCACGGACAGCTATTTCAACAGCACGCACAATGGCGTGTTGCCTGGCGTGGGTGGTGGATCGGGCACAGGTGTGTCCGGCCTGAGCACCGAAGCCATGATGGACAGGAGCAACTTCTCTGGCTGGACATTTGGCGGGCTCGGCTCGGGTGCCGATTGGGTCATCGTCGATTCCGACGGCACGCTCAACAACGCGAGCGGCGAAGATGGCGCGACCACACCGATGTTGTTGTCGGAATATTCCACGACCATCACCAACGCGCATCAGCTTCAATTGATGGCGGTCGATCCGACGGCCAGCTACACGCTCGGCAACAGTTTCGACGCGCAGGGCACGGCGGGCGGCGACGTATGGAGCACGACCGGATTCATTCCCGTCGGAGGCCATGACAACCCAGCCTTCACGGGCGATCTGAACGGCACAGGCTTTGTCGTCGATGGGCTCACAATCCATTCGCCATCCGTCGCGAGCGGTGGGTTGACGGAAGTAGGCTTGTTCGGCGAGCTCGGCGGCAGCGTCGAAAATTTCGGCCTTACCAATGTGAACATCACAAGCAGCGCAGCGCTTGCGGGAACGACCGACAGCGGCGTGGGCGCACTGGCCGGAGTCGCGAATGGCACGATCTCCAACGTATTCGCCACCGGCTCGGTGACGGCACACCAGACCGACGTCGGCGGCGTGGTCGGTACGTTCGGATTAGGTACGGGCTCAATTGATAATTCTTGGTCCTCGGCCGTCGTGGTCGGCGACGAGAACACGCAAGCGGGCGGCCTGGTCGGCGAGCTGTTCGACGGCGGCGCGATCACCCGCTCCTATGCGACCGGTTCGGTGACGATTCAGAGTTCCGGCGGTTCGGCAGGCGGCCTTATCGGCATGATCTATCACGGCGGGACCGTTTCGAAATCCTACGCCACCGGTGATGTGACCACGAATGACGCGAGCGCAACCACCGGAGGCTTTGTCGGCTATAGCGACGGGACGATCGATGAATCCTATGCGCTCGGGACAGTAATCGGAGTGGCGTCCACCACGATCGGCGCATTTGCAGGCAACGACGCCGGCTTGATCGGTTCTACAAAGGGCGTCTTCTACAACGCCCACGACAATTCAGGCCTTTCGGCGGTCGGTTCAGATAGCACCGACACGTCCACCGGTATCATGGGCCTCATGTCGGAGCCGGATATCGCCGTTTCCACCTTCAAGGCGGCGGGCTGGACCTTCGGCGACCTCGGTTCGGGCGCCGATTGGATAACCATCGACACCGATGGAACGCTCAACAACGCGGGCGGCGCGGGCAGCGCGACGATGCCAATGTTGCTCAGCGAATATTCCACCTCGATCCACAACGCCCATCAGCTTCAGCTGATGGATCTCGACCTGTCCGCAAACTACACGCTGGTCAACAATGTCGACGCCAGCGGCACGGACGGCGGCGACGTTTGGGTCGCGACCAATTTCCGTCCCGTCGGCACAAGCACCGACGCCGTCGTCAGCCCCGATGCCGAATTCAGCGGTACATTCGACGGACTGCGTCACACCATCAGCGGGCTGTTCATCGACGCTCCTGATTTGTTTTGCGTTGGGCTCTTCGGATTGGTCTCCGGTACCGTCAGAGATGTCGGGCTCGTCGGAGGTTCGATGAGCGGCGGCTTGAACCCTGATCACGGAGTTATCGGCGCACTAGTGGGAGTAGCAGACGTTGGATCTACGGTCAGCAGATCGTATGCGACGAGCAACGTCAGTGGCTACAACGGCGTCGGTGGGCTGATTGGCTCATCGGGCGGCACCGTCAGTGATTCTTACGCCACGGGAATGGTCACCGCGACCGGCATCAATTTTGCCGGCGGACTTATCGGTGTTGCTTGGGCCGGGTCGATCTCCGACTCTTATGCCACAGGTGACGTCAACGCCAACATAGGCGCCGGCGGGCTAGTGGGAGGCAACGGCGTCTCGATTAGCCACTCGTATGCCACAGGTAACGTCAACGGAGTGAGCAACAACACCGGCGGGCTAGTGGGCGCCAGTTGGGGAGGGACGATCAGCAATTCCCACGCCACAGGTGCGGTCACCGCTGCAAGCGGCGACGTAGGCGGGCTGGTGGGTGTCACGTGGGGAGGAACGATCATCAGATCCTTTGCCTCGGGCGCGGTGAGCGGCGGCAATAACGCCTCGGTCGGCGGCTTGGTGGGTGAGAACTTCATATCCATCTCTCAATCCTATGCCACGGGCACGGCGAGCGGCGGCAATAACGCCTCAGTCGGCGGGCTGGTTGGGTACAACTGGGGCAGGATTTCGCAATCCTACGCCCTCGGCAATGTACACGGCGGAACCTCCGCCAACGTCGGCGGTTTCGCCGGCGTTAACTCCTACGGCACAATCAACCAGTCCTATTCCGTAGGTATGGTCACGGGTGGCGGTGGCGCCATTATTGGCGGATTCGTCGGCAATAATATGTCTGGTTCAATTGGCCAGTCCTATTGGGACACCGAGACGAGCGGGATCGGTATTCATAACGGCGCCGGCAACAGCGTCGACCTCCCCGGCATCACGGGCATGACCACAGCTACGCTGCAATCAGGCTTGCCGAGCGGCTTCGACAGTTCGGTGTGGGCCGTACAGGCCGGCCTGAGCTTCCCATATCTGAATTGGCAGGCGCAGGATGGTGCCCCGGTTTTCATTTCAGGCACCTTGTTTGATTATGACGGAACCACGCGGTTGTCGGGCCTCGTCGTTCACGGGTTCAGTGGTGGTACGGAGATTGGTTCCGTGGCGTCTGGAGCCAATGGGTATTATTACCTGATGTTGCCGAACGGCAGCATTGCATCGAGCGGATTGGGTCTCGAATTCAGTTTATCGTATGGGCCGTCGGGTGCCTCGTTTGAAGACAACAGTTCGAACTCGCGGACTGGGCTCGATATCGCTGTCTACAAACTCGACATAGACACCAATGATGCACTGCTATCGACGACCGGTGCCAAGCTCCAGACCACCTTCGGCGCTTGGCCGGCAACCATAACCGACAGTGCGGCCGCGTTACATAGCAGCGTGTCGATTCAGACTGGTGGTGCGTACACCATTGACCAGGATCTGGTGGCATACGGAATCTCGCTCACGGCGAATGGGACACTCACAATTTCGCACGAATTAAACACGGGTTACGACGTTGCATTGACAACGACATCGGGCGACATCGTCCTGAATTCGAGTACGGTGCGGGCTGATACATTGACTCTCGATTCTGCCGGTGCCGTCACCGCAAGTTCGTCGGGCAGGATTCTGGTAGGTGCATTGGAGGGTTCTTCTCACGGAATGGTTACGTTGAACGGATCCAATGAAGTTGGCTATTTCAAGGATTTCTCGACGTCTGGCCACGATTTTTCACTCGTCATCGGGGTCGGCTCCCTCACCATTCTGGGTACGGTCGACACGGGCTCCGCAGCCCTGGGCATAACGAACAACGTCGCGAATCGGACACTCATCGGCATCGATGGTGTGTTGCAGGGCGGGACAGTAACGTTGAATTTGGCCGGCGGCATTGCAGAAGCCAGACAGGGCACTTCCGTCGGCAAAATCGTGGCGACGGCACTGACCGGCACTACACACGGATTTGTCGCTCTCGGCGGGGATAATGTCGTATCCAATCTCGGCGCATTCAGCACGGACGGCAACGCCTTCTCGCTCGCCGACGCGCATGACTTGACCGTCACGGGTTCGGTCAACGCGGGTACGGCGGCGCTGACCCTGACCACAACCGGTGGCGGACACGACATCTTCGTCAACAACGCACTGACGGGCGGAACGGTGAACCTGGTTTCCGCGGCGACGATTTCGTCCAATTCCTCGGGAAAGATCACGACGACGACGCTGACGGGTTCCTCGAACGGGGCGATGACACTGAATGCGGCAAACACGATTACCAACCTGGGTGAGTTCACGACAAACAATTTCGGCTTCTCGCTGAGCGATGCACATGCCTTGGCCGTGACGGGCTTCCTCAATGGCGGCACGGGCATCGTCAATCTGGTCACGACAGTCGGCAGCATCACCGACAGCGGCTCCGGTAAGATCACGGCCGGAACGCTGACTGGTTCGTCGGTCGGCGCGGTAGCGCTTGACAGCACCAGCAACCTGATCAGCAATCTCGGCGCCTTCACCAGCACCGCAGGCTTCTCGCTGACGGACGCGCATGCTCTGGCCGTGACAGGCTTCCTCAATGGCGGCACGGGGACCGTCAATCTGGTCACGACAGTCGGCGGCATCACCGACAGCGGCTCCGGCAAGATCACGGCCGGAACGCTGACCGGTTCGTCGGTCGGCGCGGTAGCGCTTGACAGCACCAGCAACCTGATCAGCAACCTCGGCGCCTTCACCAGCACCGCAGGCTTCTCGCTGACGGACGCGCATGCCCTGGCCGTGACAGGCTTCCTCAATGGCGGCACGGGCATCGTCAATCTGGTCACGACGGTCGGCGGTATCACCGACAGCGGCTCCGGTAAGATCACGGCCGGAACGCTGACTGGTTCGTCGGTCGGCGCGGTAGCGCTTGACAGCACCAGCAACCTGATCAGCAACCTCGGCGCCTTCACCAGCACCGCAGGCTTCTCGCTGACGGACGCGCATGCGCTGGCCGTGACAGGCTTCCTCAATGGCGGCACGGGCATCGTCAATCTGGTCACGACAGTCGGCGGCATCACCGACAGCGGCTCCGGCAAGATCACGGCCGGGACGCTGACCGGGTCTTCGGGCGGCGCGGTAGCGCTGGACAGCACCAGCAACCTGATCAGCAACCTCGGCGCCTTCACCAGCGCCGCAGGATTCTCACTGAGTGATGCACATGCCTTGGCCGTGACAGGCTTCCTCAATGGCGGCACAGGCATCGTCAATCTGGTCACGATAGTCGGCGGCATCACCGACAGCGGCTCCGGCAAGATCACGGCCGGAACGCTGACCGGGTCTTCGGCCGGCGCGGTAGCGCTTGACAGCACCACCAACCTGATCAGCAACCTCGGCGCCTTCACCAGCACCCCCGGCTTCTCGCTGAGCGATGCGCATGCTCTGGCCGTGACGGGCTTCCTCAATGGCGGCACGGGCATCGTCAATCTGGTCACGACAGTCGGCAGCATCACCGACAGCGGCTCCGGTAAGATCACGGCCGGAACGCTG